>ERZ1504847.197-NODE-197-length-26945-cov-9.049200_pt1 | contig 26945 bp, 30 predicted proteins | sample MGYA00572102_ERZ1504847 | MGnify/ENA primary metagenome ERZ1504847 (study PRJEB39906, sample SAMEA3182089) | gut metagenome | biome: human; feature: gut; material: Stool; isolation source: human stools | place: Canada | collected 2013-02-04 ...
TAGATACTTTAGGAGATGATTATATTTTAATCCCTCAGGATTTCGGTATGATCCATTTTCATATACTGTCTGTTTTATAAATGAGAAAGTGAATGTATATATTTTATCCGTATAAATACAAAAACGAGGACATATCTTTTGATATATCCTCGTTTTTGTAGTCGGGATGAGAAGACTCGAACTTCCGACCTCCACGTCCCGAACGTGGCGCGCTAGCCAACTGTGCTACATCCCGTTTTTGATTACGGCTGCAAAGGTACAACTAATTTTTAAACTGCAAATAGTTTTGCTGTTTTTTTTCATGTGAAACGTGATTTTTTTCTATATCTTCCTTAAAATGCATTTTATTTGAATATTTTTCATTGAAATGTTTGGAGTGTAACAAATAATGTTTACCTTTGCACCCGTTAAACAAAACAACGGTGCCATAGCTCAGTTGGTAGAGCAAAGGACTGAAAATCCTTGTGTCCCCGGTTCGATTCCTGGTGGCACCACTTTTACAAAACGAAAAATCACGAAAACCGCTGAAATACAGTCATTTCAGCGGTTTTTTCTTTATGTACTGTCCGCAAAAATATGCAATTTGGTGCAATAAAAAATTGCTGATTCGGTGGTTTTTTTGAGTCCCATGAAAAAACCACCGATATGTACCATACTTCACTTATTCTCAACGATTTGCGTGAATCATTTTCAGGGATGAAATTCTACATTTGCATACCCTACTGAATGACGGATGAAATACAACGTCTGCTACAGGCTTTCATATCCGATGATAATGATTATACCGATAGGCTGATAATGGAAACAGAAACAAAAAACGGTGGTTTTTTAGAGCCGGCAATAATAAAAGCCACCGAATTTAACATTTCTATCCAGCCATCCGCTCCATTCAGGATTGACGAAATAACCGAATGTGCAACTTCAAAAAGAAAATGATCATGAAACAAGGAACAATGAACATTCTATTTTTCGTTCTGAAAACAAAACTGCTGAAAAATGGCGAGGCTCCAATCCTGATGAGGATTACCATCAACGGGCAATATGAAGAAATAAGAATACAGAGAAGCGTTCCATTAAAGAACTGGAATCCGGCCAAGGGATGCAGTAAAGGAAAAGACAGGGCTTCCATCGAATTGAACAACTATATTTCAGCCCTCACTACACGCGCATACGAAAAACACAAGGAACTGACCTTTGAATCGGCACTGATAACTCCAAAGACGATATTAAAGCGTGTGTTCGGAAAGGATGAGACTGTCCGGACATTACTTGGAACAGTCAAAGAAGAAATTTCCTCTATGGAAAAGGTTGTTGATATAGACTATTCTCCCGTCACCATCAACCGTTATAAGAATGTGCTCAGAAAACTTGAAACGTTTGTGCCGCGCTTTTATGAGAAGGATGATATTACATTCCATGAACTTTCCCCTGATTTCATCAGGGCTTTTGATGTTTTCCTGAAGACAGAAGCCGGACTGTGCCGCAACACAATAGTCCGCTACATGAAATGCCTGAAGAAAATCACCAATATGGCAATAGCCAAAGAATGGATGCGGAAAGACCCGTTTTACGGATATAAGATGGAACAGGACGAGACTGATCCGGTATTCCTGACAAACAACGAGCTTCAGGCTATAATGAACAGGGAATTTGATATTCCGAGGCTGGAGCTTGTCAAGGACATCTTTTTGTTTGCGTGCTTCACCGGTCTGGCGTTCGCTGATGTATCCACATTAAGACCGGAACATCTGGAGCAGGACAATAACGGTGACTGGTGGATAAGAAAAGGACGTGTAAAGCTGGAGAGAAGAAGAAAGTCAAGTTCCATAGCAAATGTTCCGCTTCTTCCTGTTCCATTGGCAATACTGAAGAAATACGAATCACATCCGATATGTCTTAAACAAGGGACATGCCTTCCTGTTGTCTGCAATCAGAAGGCAAACAGCTACCTGAAGGAGATTGCGGACTTCTGCGGCATCAAAAAGAATCTGACCACGCATGCAGCCCGACATACGTTTGCTACTACCGTCACGCTGGCCAACAACGTTCCATTACAGGAGGTGTCTGCCATGCTCGGACATGCATCCACAAGAATGACACAACATTATGCAAGAGTCATGGACAGGAACCTGAAGGACAACATGAATATAGTAAGGAGCAAGATGGGGCTATAGAGATAAACCTATCTTATACCTCGCATAACCGTCTGTAATAATATACAGAGACCAGGCGCTTTCAAGATGAAGTCATCCTCATTTCTTGCAGCAAAGATAGTTGTTTTTCCGAATGATTGCGCAAGGCGGCCCCTGAAGGGGCTTGGTTGCCTGTGAAAAAATCTTCCTCTTGCTGGCGCAAGAGCGTATTTTTTCACGGCAAGCCTTGCAGCAATCATCGGAAAACAAACTGGGGAACGCACAAGAAATAAGAATGCCTACCCACGGGCAGGCCATGTATAACTCAATAAATGGAAGATTATGGAAGCGAACAATGTGGAAAAAAGGTTCAATGACTGGTTTACGGTGTCTTATGACAGGTTAAGAAATCTCGTTGGCAGATACGGGGCACTGGATGAGGACAATTTTCATGACACTTATCTGTTTGTAAGAAAGCAGGTGCTGAATCCGGAAAGGGAAATAACGGATTATGAAGCATACTTTATCGGATGTTACAGGAAAGCGTTCATGGCCAAGTTCAGGCTGGAAAGCAAATATGCCCATCCGGATGAATATTTCTTTCTTCGATGTGGGGAAGATGCGGATTTCCTTTCTCCGGATGACCTGAACAGCTGTGAAAAACTGGTGAAGGACATTCTTAACTTTATCAGAAGAAAGTTCTCCTATCAGGAATACAGGATGTTTACGTTGCGTTTTTATGAATCAGACTTTTCATTCAAGGCGTTGGGTGAATGTATGGGTATATCGGCAAGTGCCATTTCAGGAAAAGTAAACACGATCATGGATACAGTACGGTCAAACCGGGGATTCTCATGGAGAAGCCAGATGCTGGCAGTAGAAGGATTCATATCCTAATCCGTTAGTTTATTGTATCACCCTTAAAACAGAAACTTATGGCACTGATAGTATATAACAAGGAGAACTCACGTCCGCAGCAGGTGGTTTATCAGGGGAAGCGGACAATCAACATGGACAGCAAGGGAACGGTTTACCTGTCAAAGACAATGTCTATTGAACTGGGGATTCTCGGTGGAGGACGGGTTAATTTCGCACACGATGAGGATACGGGAGAATGGTATATCTGCCATACGACAGACAAGGACGGGTTCACTGTATGGAAAGATAAAAGGTGTGCCAGATTCTCTGCCGGATTCATCGTCAGAAGAATCATGCTTCAGGCAAAAGTGGAAAGGAAGACCGTACAGTTTATGATTGCCAAGGCTCCCATAGAGGTGGGAGGTACAGTATATTACAAGATTCTGCTTTCCAATCCGATTCTCAAATAGCAAGAAGAAGATGGCTCAGAAAGATCCATTATCAGATAATGGTGATGGATTTTTCCGGGCTATGTTGTTTGGATTTTTACATCATACTATTGGGAGCATTAGGATATTGTTTTGTCAGGGCATTATATTGGCATAATACTATGTCCTGACAATATTATAATATGGGGGCACTATGTTATTGCAATATTATGTTGTCAGGGTAGTATGTTGTTGTGTTGTCATGTTATTGCAATGTTATGTTATTAGGGTAGTATGTTGTTGTATTATTATGTTATTGCAATGTTATGTTATTAGGGCATTATGTTGTTGTGTTATTATGTTATCAGGGTATTACACTATTGCAATATCACAACAGAGTTCATTCTATATACACGCTGATTATCAATGTATTACAACTTTTATTAAGCAACGCATACAACTTTACTATAACAATCTACATACTATTATATGATACAGAATCTGTAAATCAGGATACCATAGTACAATACAGCATAAGACTTTCAATATTGAATATTTAAATTTCGGCAAATAACTAAATATCAGGCACTCCATTCATACGATATTCAACTCTGCATACAGGTTTGCCACAAACAAACTGATATTTACATTTTTCATCAGGTAAATATGACTCTATTTTATAGCTATAAATGGGCATGGAGCCACAATCCACTTTAAGTGGATTTTCTGTTCAAACGAACAGAGCAAGTTGTGTTTTTGTCCGACAGAAAGTATTCTGTCAGACAAAAACCGACTTGCCCTCCCTCGCGGTCGGAGGATTTTCCTCCAAAGTCGGAAAATTTGACGAAAGGAGTAAAAAGATAATTCAAATGTAGAAAAGCAAAATAACAATAGTCGTATGATGGATTATCAAATGAAACGACAGGTTAAGGGATCTTTTCTTTCAATAATTAATATAAATCGCAAGATGTCTCGAACAAAAATATAAACATTTTGAATATGTAAAAATAACTGTATGGAACTTATGCAATATCTTATATGCAGGAAAAGCTTAATTGATTATTTAAATATACTATAATTGTAAATCCCTTATATATGGTTATTTACATACCATTCAATTGTTTTAATCAATCCTTCTTTAAATGAAACTAAAGGGGTATAACCTAATAACAATTTTGCCTTATCTATACAAGCAAAAGAATGTTGTATATCACCTATTCTATTTGGACCATATATTGGGTCTACAGATGATATGAAAGGATCATATTGAGATAAAACATCTTTTATTAAATAGTCTAATTGATTGATACTTGTCTGTTCGCCACCTGCAGTATTATATATTTGATTAATAGAAGATTGATTGCTGGAATTTAAAGCAAGCATATTCATATGAATTACATTGTCAATGTATGTAAAATCTCTAGTATTGAGGCCATCACCATTTATTTTAGGTTGTTGATGATTTAAATATTGCTTAATGAACAATGGTATAACAGCTGCATACGTACTATTAGGATCTTGTCTCCTTCCAAATACATTAAAATAACGCAACCCGATATATTCTATGCCATAAGTTTTAGCAAAAACTTCTGCATACAATTCATCAACATATTTCGTAAGGGCATATGGAGATAATGGTTTGCCAATACGATCTTCTACTTTAGGTAACTCAGTACTATCCCCATAAGTTGAACTACTTGCAGCAAAAATAAATCGTTTTACATTATTATCCTTTGCAGCAACAAGCATGTTTAAAAAACCTCCGATATTTACATCATTAGTTGTAATGGGATCATCTATGCTTCTTGGTATACTACCTAAAGCTGCTTCATGAAGTATAGAATCAACACCTTTGGATGCTCTGATACACGTTTCTATATTACGAATATCCCCTTCTATTAATGTAAAGTGAGTAGGAAAATTATCCAATAGATGTTGTATATTACTCATGTGACCTGTAGAAAAATTGTCTAGACATATAACTTCATAACCATTTTCCAACAAATGTTCACATAAATTTGAGCCAATGAAACCAGCTCCTCCTGTTACTAATATTTTCTTCATTTTTTCAATGCTATTTTATTAATCAAGATTTTATTCTTATTAATTGTTATCAGATTAAAACCTTCTGCACCATGTTGTATTTCATAATTTGATAGTTTACTACTAAATGCGAAACCTAGACCCGGAGCTGTGCTATATCGAATGCCGTTTAAGGTTCTGTCAGTAAACTCATGTATATGTCCAGCTAAAACAATGCGTACATATTCTGAAGACTCAATTATTTCTCTAAATTTATCTCGATTCTTAAGGATTTTCAAGTCCTGCCATCCACCTATTTCTAAAGCAGGATGATGAAGAACCACTATAGTTGGTTTTTTTAAAGTATATATTTTGTTTTTTATTTTAATCATAGTATCAATATCAATTACACCTCGAGAACGGTTTTTCCCAGGTTGCTCTTCGTCATGTACTATAGAATTTAATATTATTATTTGCCATCCATAAATAGTGGCTTCGCATACTAACTTACAATAACTTAGTAGATTGTTGTTTTTCAATAAATCAAGATTATCATGGTTACCAAGACTCCAGTATGTAGGAATATTAGTGCTGGAAAATAATCTATCTGCAAAAATATAAGATGAGAAACTCCCATCATTGGAAATGTCTCCTGATACTAATATGGCATCAATATCCTGCATTTTTTTAATCATATCAATTGCGATAATGAACTTCTCACGAGTATCTTCTCCCCATATAGTGGAGCCGTCTTGTGTAAGATGCAAATCAGACATATGGATTATTCGCATATAGAAATCATTTAGTATTAATACTATTCAGGTCCTTCATTATTATTGAAGTAGCATTCTTTATTCCATTCATGTTTAATTGTATTTGATTAAAGTTGTGAAAATCATGTATGGAATCTATGATAGTTTCAACCAACATATTAAGTGATTCAATTTCTTTGATATAGTAATATTTGCTTAAACCTCTAATATTGTTTACCTGTTCATTTTCTTCTTCATAATTCATAACAGAATAGCTAAACACATGCTTTCTTATGCCTTGCATTGTTTCAGTAAGGGTGTTATATCCTCCTGAGCAAACAACACAATCAGCGGAAGCATGAAGAAGGTAAAGATCTTTAATCCATTTATGAAAAGTTACATTTTTAGTCGTATAATTAAGGACATCCCCAAAAGGCCATAAGATGGAACTATAATATCCAAATATAATATCTACTTTCCAATCTTTAAGCCTATTATCCCTAGATAATTCAATACATTTATTAATAAACTCTTCACCTTTCTTTCCACCTCCTGCAGAACATACCATCCATTTTTGATTAGAAGAACTTAAATAGTTATTACGTACAATTTTAATGTCATTGTCAGAAACTGAATATGTTACGAAGCCTATATAAGAAATCATTTCTTTTATTTTAACAGGTAACCATAAATATTGTTCCATAGGCGTAATAGCAGGATCACTTGCAATAAGAATTCTAGTATAGTACTTAGCTAATATATCAATATTTCTTACCGAAAAGACATCTTCATGAACAAGTCTTTCACCACCAATTTCACTTCTAAGGATAAAATATTTAAGACAATTTGCTTTAGTTATTATATTCGCAAGTTCACATCTTTTCCCATATGGTAAATAGTCTGTTACAAAGGCATCAGGAACAAAATCATTGAATATTTTATCGATAATACTAATACGAATATTGTTTGTCTGTTCATTGGTATAGCCATTTTTGTCTCTCATATCTACAAAATTAGGAATAAGAGCATATTCAATTCCATCAGGAATAATATAAGGAAGAGCCTTGTGTCCTGAGACAACCAAAACTTTACAAAATTCTGACAATCCTAATGCAATTTTTATCAACCGCATTAAATGTCCGAGACCTGTGCCATCATACGCAAAAAACATAATCTTCTTCATGGAGCCAACACTATAATTTTAGGATTCGATCTATTGCTGTCATATTCCCAGGAGTAAATACATTTCTTTTATAAGTTCTATCCATCATACTACTAATAATATTTGCAAATACATCTGGTTCAATTGATATCTCTACGGTTCTGATATATTCTAAATTAAGTGCATCAATGTTTTGTTTTTGCTCAGATTTTCTATACTGACAGCCAGATAATAATGATATTGATGGAATACCTAAATAAGCCAGCTCACTTAAAGTATTCCGGCCTGATCTAGTTATAATTAATCCCGCATTTGAATAATAGTCTTCAGCATTAAGTATCTGATTATGAAGAATTACATTATCTTCTATTTTGATATTTATTAATGCATCATAAATATTTTTCGATGAACAAATTATGTGCATTCTATATTCTTTCAGTAGACCAGCAACCTCAATGCATAATTTTGCTATCTGAATTGTAGATTCTACAAACGAATAGTCTACGTTAACAGTTCCTCCCCCAAGAGTACAATATATATTTTTAGACGGCCTATTAACTATATTTAAAATTTCTTTTCTTAGAATGGTATTGATAGATATAAATTTGTTATCGCTATTAGTCATGTAGATATTCTTTAACCCATGAATAATACCTAAATCAGCAATGGAGTACATTGATTTGAAAAATGCCATCGTATCTTGATCATTTTGTTGATTTTCTATATCAGCAGGATTGAGTAAGGCAACAATCTTAATGTCAGGATGTGACAATTTAAGAGATTGAATCATTAATGGCTCTCCATCCACAAGGATTATATCAGGTTGAAATGAGCGTATTCTTTTATGAAGATAAGAACCTGTAATATAAGTAGGCAACAGACCCATTGAACAATAATCCATAGAGACAACATCATGCTTAATATCAAATCCTTTCAATTGAAGATACTCTTTTCCCTGCAAATAAGAAAAGGCTTCTATAATACATCCATATTCATCTCTTAAAGTCTCTAGAATTGAAACACCAGAGACAACACGTCCTAAGCCAGGGAAACCTCTAAAAATACCTAATACTTTCCTCATACTAATTTATCATTTTATAAATTTCTGTAATGGAATATCTTTTTAATTGATACCTATCAATAATCATTGATGTGCCACCTTGATCAACAGAGAAAGCGTACTTGTAATACTTCTCCACACATCTACGAATATATTTGTTGTATGCACCATAAGGATAAGCATATGACTCACAATACCCAATTAGGTTTTCAAGTCTTTTTTTTGATTCCGATAATTCATATTCTATTTCCGGATCGCTCAGTTTAAGAAGATTTTTATGGAGTACACCATGTGAAGCAATTTCCCATCCTGCATCTTTAAGCTTTTGTATATCATCAACATTTAGGTGTTTTCGAAGTACGGCATCCTTATTATTCCAAGTATTATCACAGCCTATCAAATCAGTACATATAAATACAGTAGCTGAAAAATCATATCTTTTTAATATCTTATAGGCTTCATTAGTCAGACTTTTATATCCATCATCGAATGTGCATACAATCCATTGACGCCTTTCTTCTTTACTTTTTTGAATATACTCATGCATTGAACATAGCCCATATCCTTTTTTAGCTACATGCTTTACAAAGTCATCAAAGACTTTAACAGGAGTTGTTATACTATCATGAATATCTCCTAATACATCATGTAGCCCCACTGCCACAATATTTTCGATATTCATATCTTCTTTCTTTGTTTTATTATAAGATAAAAGATTTAACCATTTATTCGAAACTTCTAATTTAGAGCAATGGCTTTGAAGTTCATTAAAAGCATCACGATACTTTATTTCTTTGTTAGTCATCTTGATAAGCGCTATGAGCGAAGTTGCTATTGCGACTGGCTCAAAACTATCAAAGAAGAATTCAGGATAATCATTACTAAGTATCTCTGCAATATAACCAGTATTGCTACTCATAAAACCTGTTCCGCATTGCAAACATTCAGCAATAGCATTTGGATGTCCTTCACATACAGATGTTTGAATATAGAAATCCCATTTGCACATTATGTTAATCAGTCGCTCACGTGACTCATATCCATAAAATTTAATATTGTCCTGCAATTCATTTACCTCTATTATAGAAGAATATTCATTAAACAAATCCGAATCAATATCTCCAACGAGTTCTAGTCGAATATCAATATCTGACATTTTTTTGAAGATAGATAACATCTTTATTAGATTTCCTATTCCTTTCTTTTCATTGAGATGAGCTGCTGCAGTCCCTATTACAACTGAAGATGGTAGATGAGGGAATGTTACATTACAAGTTCCTCCTTCGTATTCATTGGGTATAATGATGGCATTTCCATTAACAGAAGGACAAAGACTAAGTAGATTTTTAACCATCTCTTTTGATAGACAGATTACTTTACTAGACCTTGAAACAGCTTCCCTAAGATACCATGTATCTTCTATAGACCATTTTACAATGTTTATATCACTACCTCGAAGTGCTATTATAAAACGCTTACCTAGTCGTTCTGCTAAAAGTGAAGCATAGTAGCCATTAAATCTCGCACCAAACGCAATTACTACATCAGTTTCAGAATATTTTAATGCATCTTCCTTCAACTTATACTCTTTTCGTATTCCCGTTTCAGTAAGAGAGTTTATGCCACCCTTCGCAGTATAAATTGGGTAATAAGTAGAAGATAAAACATGAACATTATGTTCTGTTGATAAAATATCAACTATGCGTCTACAAGAGAGAGCCATTCCTCCTCCGTCAGTACCTATTTCTGTTGTAACAACCAATATATTCATTTCTTTTCTATTAAATATAGTGTTTTACTTTTCAAATTTTGTGGATACACATAAGTAGACCAAGATTGAATTTTAGCTATAGGAAACATTTCCTCTACATCAACTCGTGACAAGCGTATATATTCAGGAAACTCATCATCTTCTTTAGTATAAGAAGAGTCAATAGCTTCCATTATGAAATATTTGGGTTCACCAGCCGACGAGTAATAATTCATCATTAGTTCTTTATAACTTTGTTTAGAATCTGCCAAATCTTTATAAGCACAATTCACCAATACCAATACATCACATAAACCATATTTAGGGTTCGGGTATTCTTCTTGGATTATTATATCTTTACGATCAAAGAGATTTTCAATCCTACGTTTTGCATTTTCAGCTAATTGTGGTACTTTTTCAAATGAGCAAACGCTATGAAAACCTAAATAACAGAAAATGGTTGTAACATCACCTTGACCACAACCAATCTCAAAAACTTTTAGTTTTCTATCTATTTTTTCCATTATATCATAAACCTTTTGCCAATATAGTGGAAAAGGAGTTCTACAATATTGTTTACTCCAAGGTGACACAATAAGATCATCTATATGTTGCAAATTGTAATCCATTAGCAACTTTTCAAGTTTTTCCATAATTCTCTGAATTGTTGTTTTATACATTCTTTTTCTTTAGTGAAATCCAACTTTACTGTTTCTGATTCACGAAGAATACATGGCTGAAGACTGAAATCAGGTAAAATCCTTATTTCTGAATAATTACGACATCTTTTTATATCATGAGAAAAACAGGGAGAATCAATATACAAAACGCTCGTTCGATGATTTCCTTTTTCCAATAGCCACCTGATTGCACCTGTTCCCTTGTCACTATAGCTAACCGCATACTCTCTCAAAATGGGGAATATAAATTGCTTAAAATCTGAACTACCTGGTAAACCTATCTGAGGTAGAAGTTTTAACGGAAGTTCTTCCTTGAGAGCAAATTCAACCATCTCTTTGACATCCTCTTTAGAGTCACTTTGTATAACACTATTAAGTCCAACCTCTAAACCGGACTCTCTCACTAGTCTAATATTCTCCATAACACGACTTAAGTTGCCGGATCCTGTGCTTTTCTGAAATTTAGATGCATCAATAAATGGGAACTGAATATTAAATTTCAAAGGGATGTTCGCAAGTTGCTGAATTCTCTCTTTGGTAACTAAGGACAAATTTGAAGCACAACTAACTTCCCAGTTTGTTCTTTCTGATACATATTTAATCATCTCAATAAGGTTCGGATTCAGGAAAGGTTCACCACCGCTAAAAGTAATTTCTGATATTTCTTCATCTTTCAGATAATCAATTAGTAGCTTGAAGTTATCGAGATTCATCACGTTGAATCTGTCTTTCGAAGTCTGGCCCTCATTATGACAAAATGGACATCTGTAGTTACATCCATTGGTAACTAATATTCTAAGTTTATCCCAAATGATTGTATTTTTCATGTTAAATAAATCTTAGCTTTGTAATATTGTTCAAGAATCTCCATCTTTTCTCCTTTTAGATCTCTCCCTTCAGAATTATACATTTCTTCTGGAAGTAACATAACATCATTTCTATCAGGATGGAATTGCTCTCGTATATCATCATGATTTAGAAGCCCTGATACTGTGACAGATCCACCATAAAGATGATTTTCAATCAGATTTGTTTTAACATTGGGATAATCCTTAAATGCTTTAGTAAAATATTCATATCCGGACATAGGACAGATAAGGTTTACTATTGTATCCTTAGGCAAACCTGAGATAATCATCTTCTGCCTAGCAATATGTTCTTCTGCCTCAATAAAATATTCATTGCTACCACCTCTAAAACTATCTTTCAGCACGGGAACAGTAAAAACAATATTAGGATAATTGGATGATAACCATTCAATACATCGTTCATAGCCATCTATACTTGCTTGTGAAAGAACCTTTAATCGTTGTTGTGAAGTAGCTGTATGCTCTATTCTTCGAACCAGAATCTGTTTTGCTTTTTTTTCAACCCCTAAGCTGTATAATAACTCGATATCACGTTTTAGATCTTCCAAATTCCCTGTAAACATCAATGTACATTTATTAATAGGTCCATTCTTAAGGAGGAACAGAGTTCTCTCCCGTTCTGAACGTGGTATAATAGACTCTCTTTGTTCTTGCATTGTAATTAATGACAAGTCTATACCATAGTTAGAAATACCATTTAAGTAGTCTATCATATTCTCATCAATGTAAGCACCAGTTGTTACAGTTGTAACTTTCTTTGTTGGAAAATAATCTGATGCCATCTTGATAAATTTATATATATTCGGATGGAGAAAAGGGTCTGTATGTGGTGCTACGAGTACTCCTGCACCTAAGCGGACATAATTAACCTTTGGATTAATGAATTCGAACCCCTTTAAAAGGTCTTCTTCATCAATAAATGGTATCTTCGGATAATGACCAAGGTAAGAATCAGTATGAACCTTACAAAATACACAACCAATACCACAATATTGGCTGCAGATAGGTATATTTCCGAAGGTCGATATCTCCATAGAAAATGCTTCGAACTGTTCTTTATTTAATTTCATGATTGTATTCTGTTTTGTTTTATGTCATAATCTCTAATATACATTATAATCTTGATAGTCGTTACATCGACTACAGATAGAAATTCTCTTTCCTTCCAACAAAGAGAATTTAATTTCTTCGATATCAGGATTATTCCAGCAGTCAAGTATATTATCTACCATAACATTCCCAAAATTGGTATCATAAAGAAAATCATCACAACAAAGCAAAATATTGCCTGTATAACCTATAGTAAGTTTGCGGAAAGGATAATTGCAGAATCCAAAATCGTCAGGATTGAATACTTGAGGAATATTACCCGCATAGTTTGGTAAAACTTCATCAGTTCGTCTTTTCTGAAAAGATACTTTAGGATTATTATAATAAGCCTCGTATATTGGATTCACAAATGAAGACCATTTATCAGGGTATTTATCCCTGTCTCCTCTATAATCATTGATGTTGATGTTATCCAAACCAAGTTTAAAGAAACGGTCTAATTTCTCGACTGTTAGTAAGATTCCATTTGTTGTCATATCAAGAAAGAAACGTGGTGATTTTTGACGTGCATAAATAATCATATCTTCCATTCTTTCTTCAAGTAATGGCTCGTTGGAAAGCATAAGTGCTATTCGACCATTATAGTTTAAATCAGAGAGTTGATCGATAATTTGCTTATAGCAATCCCATGACATAATACCTAAAGGTTTCTTACAGAAAGCATGAGGACAAAACTTGCAATGATTATTGCAATCAGTTCTAGTCTCAATTAAGACCTGTTGAAATAATGGGAAATGTTTATGTGTATTATAAAATGATTTAAGATAATCTATATCAGATGCCCCTTTTTCTTTAAATCTAACAGATTGATTATTTATTTGCTGAATCATAATATCTCGTTTATATCGATGAATTTGGTATTTGGAAATTCTATTTTTTTGAATGCCTTGTGATCCACTAATTTAACAACTAAATCATAGTTTGACCGATAGGCATCTTCTGAAGTTATTATAGAAATACCAAATTCATTTTTTATGCTCTTTTTATCAACAATTGGATCAAAGCAATCAACAACTGTAAAATATCCCTTTAGTTCGTTATAAATATCAAGAACCTTTGTATTTCTATAATCAGGTGTATCAGCTTTATAAGAAAAGCCTAATAATAAAATATTATGTGCTTCTAATGATATTGCTATATCCTTAATTTTATTTGCTACAACATGAGATTTCTCCTCATTAACATTTCGTGCAGTTTGAATTATATTCAATTGATGTTTTTTTTCTTTTGCTCGCTGAAGGAGATAGTATGTATCAACGCCGATGCAATGACCACCAACAAGGCCAGGATAAACTTTTGCAAAATTCCATTTACTTGCAGCACACTCTGTCACTTCATTAATATTTATTCCTTCCACATCACAGAAAGAAGAAAATTCATTTGCCAAAGCAATTAGCACGTCACGCTGAACATTCTCATACATTTTAGCAGCCTCTGCAACCTTTATACTTGATGCTTGAATAATAGGTGCAGAAAGAATAGTAGAATAAATATTATTCATTAATGATAAAGTTTCATTATTTGATGCTGAAATGATTTTTGGGATCAATTCTAATTTATGACTTTTATCACCCACATTTATTCTTTCAGGAGAATATCCAACTGAAAAATCTATATTGACTTTCATAGAAGAGCATTCTTCTAAAATAGGAATACAAATATCTTCTATAGCACCAGGGAACACTGTTGACTCAAAAATCACAATATCACCACGTTTTAGAATTTCACTTAGTGATTCACATACTTTCTTTATAGGGGTAAGATCTGGTTCATTATATTCATCAATACCAGTTTGAACACATACGATATATATATTACAATCTTTTATGTCTGAGTATAAAGATGTTAGCATCCCCCTTTGAAGTGCAAATATAATATTACGACGTTTTTCACATTCACGATTATCAATGCCTTCTTTTAATAGACTTATACGATTAGAATCATTATCTAAACCTTTGCAAGTAAAATGATTTGAGATTAAACAAAATAAGGGTAATCCAACATACCCTAAACCAATAACAGCTATTCTTATATCTTTCTCCATTCCAAGAAATAAAATTTATTTATAATTTTAATTACCACTCCCATGCTCTTTAATCTTGCCGTACAAGTTCGGACATTTTTACTTTCAAAATATTAGCTATTTCACTAAGAGTCTCCAATGAAGGCTGGGAAGAATTAGTACACCATTTGCTGACTGTAGATGGATCTTTTTTAAGCTCAGAAGCCAACCATTTTGCAGTCTTCTTTTGTTCCACTAAAACGACTTTCAGTCTATTTAAATCTTTTGTCTTCATAAAGGTTTTATAATTTGAACAAAATTACTACTATTTATTTTACTTCCATATGAAAATGTGATTAATTGAAAAAGTAATTTGTGTATTAGTACTATTTTTTGAAAGAAAGAACACATATAACCTACATAAAAAACATACCAGTATATCAGCACTACTGTTATACCCCAGTATGCAGGTTAGGGATAGGAGAATAAAGCCCACAGGAACGAGTACTTGGAGCGGATAACCCGACAGCTTACCGTAACACCCATAATAAAACAACAGGGAAAAAGATGAGATTTCGGGAAAGGAACCTTAGAGCAGGGAAAAACAGAGTTCAATAAAAGATAAAGGAAGGATGTATATTGCTGATACAGTGGAAAAAGATAAATTTGCAAGAAAAAAATAACAAGAAACATGGAAGAGCCATTCAAGGATTACGGAGAATTTGAGAACCTGGGAACGGAAAAGATTGTATGCGTCAATGTCAGCAGAACCTACCTGGGAGGAGAGAGGGAAAGTCTGTATGAATGTACCAGAAAATACTGGAGACTGAACGGAGAGAGAGCTGGTTCGGCAGATCTGGTGTTTGCGATATGCTGCGGATACATAGTGGGAGTATTCAAGCCCGTCAGGTGGTACCAGACAGAGTGTGAGCAGCTGAAGGGAAGATGGGAGTTTGATGGCAAGCAACTGGATGATTCGCCATACCTCAATCAGAGCATAAGGAAACTGTGGGGAAGGAGACAGAATCCAGTGATGTACATAAACCTGTAGACTGGAATGCACTTTTATGCACAACAGAAGCCGATAACACTGAATATAAAATAACAACTTTACTTCTGAATAATATTTCTATCGCAAATTTTCTATATATAGAATAAGAAAAATTTGTAGATATGAACAGAAGAATTATCTCAATCGAAGTGCAAGACGAAAGTGATAGGAAAACTACTATTATCACCAAGGGAGAAAGAAACAGTCAGATGATGTTTGAAGAAACTTTTTCTTATAAAGACGAGAAAAAGCATTCATTGCGACTTAATCTTTTAAAAGAACGATTATTTCACGGAACACCAGCTAAAAATAGTCAGTTATCCCTTCCATCAAAGATAAATCCCAATCCTGATTTGCCAGCCGCATTTATTCCTTTTTTCAGGAGAATTTTCTTTATGGCTATCGCCATGAAAATTCACCTGAAAAAGAATGCGGCGGCAAACGGATTAGTATTAATGGAAAGATTACAGGGATTAACTGCGACCGACGTGACGCATAGCCGTAAACCAAAGGAGGCTATCCTTATATTCCATATATGACCTCACAAATGCTGTGAAAATCCACCTTCCCAAATAACAAAACATAGTCTGCTTATCAAATCCCAAAATAAGACAGGGATTTCAGCTCCCTCCGATCTGCATAGCATAGTGGCTTCGCCATGACATCTGATGTCATATTATGAACTTTGATGATAGTCTCTTGTGTTCCACAACCTTCTATTCTATTTTTGCACCAACCACTTAAACTAATGATTATGGAGATAGTGAACATAGAGGCCAGCGCATTTATGGAAATGAACAACATATTGTTCAAGATAGAAAAACAACTGAAAGGACTGAACTCTTCTAAATCCGATTTGAGTGAATGGTTGGATAATCAGGATGTATGTATTCTTATGAATATATCAGACAGAAAACTATTGTCTCTAAGGCAGAAAGGGCTAATCACTTTCAGTCGCATAGACAGAAAAATATATTATAAAAAAGAAGATATTCTAAACTATATGAAGAGAGACCTTAAAACATATACAAATAATGGAAATGGGACAGATGATATTGAATAAGGATAGTAATGAGGTCAAGAGATTTATTGAAGCCATGGAAGGTATATCCAAAATGTTGGATGCAAATTCTTTAATCTACAGACCTATATTGAATGGAAACCGCTATATAACAGAACAAGAGTTATCAAAGGCTCTCAAAATAACAAAAAGAACACTCATTGAATATAGAATGAATGGAAAATTGCCCTATTACAAAATAGGAGGAAAGATTCTGTATAAGGAACAGGAAATTATAGATATATTGGAAAGAAACATAGTTTTGGCATTTGAGTAATATTCCTTAATACATTTATAATCAAAGGCTAAACTTTATACAAATATCTTGTAATCACTCTAAATAACTATATAAATATTTGGAGGAATAGAACCGAACACTTACCTTTGTAAAGTCAAAGGATGATTAACGAGAATCTATCGAAAATTGGTGAATTTGGCATATGGTTGATTCAGTGGTTCGGGGATTTTTCCAAAGATATTAAAGTGCTGCAAATTAGGACTTTGAATTAAAACATTCGATTCCTGGTGGCACCACTTTTTAAGAAAGAAAAACGATGTAAATCCCTGAATTTCAAAGAAGTTCGGGGATTTTTCTTTTCCAAGAATAGGCAAAATTAGTGGGATTAGAGCAAACTATACGTCCTTATTCAAGGGACTGGTTTTAAAAGCCCGAAATGTTCCACTACGAGGTATTTACTTCATTATTTTACAGCACGTTGCGCTATTTTACATAACAGGGTTCTCGGTTCGATTTCCTAACTTTGTATCATTAAAAATTGAGCCGTATGGAAAGAAAAAGATTCAGCGTGTTGTTCTTCATCAAGCGTAGCAAACTGTTAAAAAACGGGGAAGCACCCGTACGTGTGCGTGTCACTTATGACCGCCTATACGTGGAACTTCAACTAAAGCGGAGCGTAAAAGTCTCACTTTGGTCGCAGGAAAAAGAGAAATTGACAGGCAAAGACCGAAACTCCGTAGAACTAAACCATTACATTGACGCCCTGCGTGTGAAATTCTATCAGATTTACCAAGACTTGGAACTGGAGGGAAAGATTATCTCCGCACGTGCCATAGTAAACCGCTATCAGGGAAAGGACGAGACTTTCAAGACATTATACAATGTGTTCAAGGAGCATAACGACAACTGCCGGAAGCTAATCGGGACGGACTATGCCGACATCACCGTAAGACGTTACGATAACTGCCTTAAATATCTCATGGAACTGGTTAAACGGGATTACAAGGTAGATGATATGCTACTGCGTGAGGTAAACGGGGAACTGGTGCGTAAATTCGATTTATACCTAAAAACGGAGAAACATTGCGCACAGAACACCGTTATCCGGTACATGAAATGCTTCAAGAAAGTGATAAACCTTGCCATTGCCAACGAGTGGCTGACAAAGAACCCGTTTGCCGGAATCAAGTTTCACGAGGTGGAGGTAAACAAACAGTTCCTAAGCCAAGCCGAGATAAACCGGATATGGCAGAAAGAGTTCAGGATTGAACGGCTGGAACTGGTACGGGATGTTTTTATCTTTTGCGTATATACCGGGCTGGCATTCATAGACGTGTATAATTTACGCCCCGAACATATTTCAGAGGACGGCAACGGTAACCTGTGGATAGTGAAACCCCGTGAAAAGACAAACAATGTCTGCAACATCCCGCTTTTGAGCATTCCCAAACAGATACTTGAAAAGTATAAGGATAACCCCTACTGCATGGATAAAGGAACTTTGTTGCCCGTTCCCTGCAATCAGAAGATGAACAGCTACCTGAAAGAGATTGCCGACCTGTGCGGTATCAAAAAGAACCTGACCACACACACAGCCCGCCATAGTTTCGCATCGGTCATCGCACTGGCTAACAACGTGTCACTGCCGAATGTGGCTAAAATGCTGGGGCATTCATCCACCCGAATGACACAGCACTACGCAAAGGTATTAGACCAAACGATACTAAGGGATATGCAAGCTGTCGAGAAACAGCTTGCACTCTAAACATCCAAAGGGGAAGAAGAACTATTATCCATCTTCTTCCCCCCTCTATCTTTTTGAACATAAATTATCACTATTAGCCAATCCTTTAGGACTGAAAGAACAATGCTGCCACCTTGGAATATCCCTTTTTTCTGTATAATATTCTTCTATAAAAGATTTTAATTCTTGTACATCATCAAAACCAATAGCACATTTCATTTTTTCAAAATATTTCTTAGATTGAGCTCTAAAAAAAATTTCCATTGGTCTTCTTCTATATTCCGAATATATCAATGTTTGAGGATACCATCTTCTCCAATCATTGTGTATTAAATGTTCCGCCCTCAAAAAAAGCACAAAATCAGCTTGCATCAAATCAGAAAAATCAATACTCAAATGTTTTGCTCTTTCTTTTATTATATCTGCAAACAAAGACAATTTCCGGCAATTTAGCCGCCTATTTCTATAATCTAATGACTTCAAATAATTATAGAATATCAAATACCCCTCTACATCATAGCCATAACTATCTTCACTTCCCATATATTGTTTATCTAAAAACTCATCCAAATCTATAAATTTTTCATATTTCAATAGTATAGCGACATAGTACAAAAACAGTTCATAAGCTATAAACTTGAAGACATCAAACTCATGTTCATAAAAGCTACCAGTTCCATGTTTTTTAAAATAAGGTATCAATTTTTCAAAGAAATGATAGAATTTATCAATTTTTATATCATCAGAGTATTGGCAAACAGAAATGCAAATTTGAATAAATTCATTACGATAAGGTATAAAAGCATCTATTTTCTCAATCAGCTTATCGTCATATTCTTCTGGTTTACAATCTATTCTCAAAGCTTCAATATTTGTTGAGAGGGTAACCAAATACTCTTCAATTGCACCATTTACATACGGTTTTGCTTCTTTCAATCCCAATAGCACCCTTTTAGATAGAAATGAGGTTCCCAAAGCAATATCATCTCTTTCATTAAGAAATGCAGGCTGTTTCCCTATAGGAGGACGTTTGTATAAAGGTTTATCATATATCCAACGAAGTAATTTTTCAAAACTATCTGCATAATTTTCTGGCTCACAAAAATCTATATAGATTCTTGATTTGTAATATACTGGCAGATAAGCTTCACCAGTTTCATCTCGTTCAACGACTGCAGCAACAAATTTTTCTTGTTGCCTATTTTTATAAACTTCAGCAGAAATTATTTGTGTTTCAGTACCAACTCCCCCATCTCTTCCATTCGCTTTATCTGCATATTTCTTATCAGAAATTATTAAAACCTTTTGAATTTCTGTATCGCTAACCATTTTTTCCATAAAAGAATAGGAATCTTGTCCTTCTTTCAAGTCCCATTTATCAATTACGACATGAACTCCATTTTCGACTAATTCTTTTGCAAGGTTAAGCACCCAAGTTTCATGGTCTTGGTTAGTCCAACTATATGAAATAAATAATTTGATTGAATTTCCCATAAATACTACAAAGTTAAATGGAAGCAAAGATACAAATTCAATTAAATATATTTAGAAGTACAAGGTTAAACTTTTGAATAATCAAAGCCTGCAACACAGTTTTCAAGAAACCGTGATTGCAGGCTTTCAACCAAACAATATAGAAAACAAGGCAGCTATATTTCAATCTTTCAAGAAAGCAAGACATCAATAAAACAAGATTTCATGTTTTCAAGATTTCATTTCTGATAAAACCTTTCCAACAAATCCATGATGTCACTTTCCCGGTAGATGATTTTTCCCGGAAGCTGCACATATCCCAACAGTCCCATGTCCCTGTAATCCTGCAACGTCCGTTTGCTGATGCAAAGCCGCCTGCACACCTCATCGCCCGTCAGGTAGTGTTCACCGTTCAATACCGGGCGATAGTTCATTACCACGTACTCCACGTTTTCCAGTACCCTGTCAAGGGAGGAAAACAGCACCAGCGTGGTTTCGGAATCTTTCGTTATCAAATCCATACGCCTACTTTTTAGAATTGTCCCTTACTTGGCTAAGCAGAAATGTTTCCACGTCCGAAGCCTTGTAGTAAATCTTGCCGTTTATCTGCGAATAAGGCAGTTTCCCCGTATCACGGTAGGTCTGCATCGTCCGGGCTGAAACATTCAGCAAACGGCAGGTCTCGCAGTTATCCAGCCACTTGTCACGCTTCCTGCGTAAAGGCACGCAGAGCGCATCCACACGCCCCACAAAATTTTCAAACCTCTGTTTCCAAAGTTCAAACGTTTTCTTTTCAATCGTCACTATTTCCATAACCGATATATTTATTCTTGTCAATACTCCGTTTTTCTTCACTGGTGCAAATATATAAGGCTGAATGACAGGTTGTTTCTTCCTGTCCGCAAATGACCTTGCGTGTCCGAAAATGTCCACCGCCAACCCAACAACACGAAAGAAATGAACCGATAACAAAAAACCTGTTTTTTCTCCACTTACTAAATAAGTAAGGTAATGAACACAAAGCCGTTTTCTATTTGCCGACATAAATTTGGTGCAGAGCGAAGCAAAGCGATTCCAAACGGCTGACGCTTTGTTTTTTACCGATTTTTCTTATTTTATTTGTGGTGCTAATTCAAAAAACAAGCACCTATGAACAATCCTTTCGAAGAAATTTTCAAGCGGCTGGAGAACATCGAAAAGATGATTGCCCCGGGCACGGGCGTACAGCCCGAAGAACGGCAGGACGGAAAAGAGCCTGTGTTAGTCAAAATATCCGTTGCCAGCGGCATAACCGGGTATTCGGTCAATTACCTGTACCACTTAGCCAGTAAGGGGATGATACCGTGTGTCAAGCGTGGGCGTACCCTGCGTTTTGACATGGAGGAACTCAAAAAGTGGATGCAGCAGCAGTATGTCCCGGCTTCTAACAGACTTCCCGATGAAAAAGAAAAGAAGTGATGATGTACGGCATATCGAGGGCTGGCAGTCAAAGAACGAGCGCATTGAAAGCCTGTTAAACGTCCTGTACGATTTCCGGTTCAATACCGTAAAGAGCCGGACGGAATACCGGGCTGCAAGTTCTTCGGGCTTGTACCAGCCCGTTACAAAATTCGTTCTGAACTCGTTCAGGCGCAGGCTGGACGCAACCGCTGGTATCGTCACCTCTGCCGAGAACATCCGTACCATACTGGAAAGCGATTTCGCAAGAAAGGTACATCCCATACGGGAATACTTCAACGCCCTGCCGCTTCTCAATCCAACCGAACACGGGCATATCGGCAGGCTCCTGAACACGGTACAGGTAGCCAACCCCGGCAAATGGGAGGAATATTTCACGAAATGGCTTATCGGTGTGGTAGCCAACGCCATGAACGACACGGGGTGTCAGAACCATACTTGTTTGGTGCTGACCGGGGACAGGCAGGGGCAGTTCAAATCGTGGTGGCTGGACAACCTTTGCCCGACACCGCTTAAGAACTACCTGTTTACCGGAAAGATAGACCCGCAGGGCAAAGACATCCTGACACTGATAGCCGAATACCTGTTCATCAACATTGACGACCAGCTAAAGGAACTCAACAAGCAAAACGAGAACGCATTGAAGAACCTTATCACCACCCCGGCGGTGAAATACCGCAGACCGTATGACGTTTACATAGAGGAATACCCCCACCTCGCCAGCTTCATGGCTTCGGTGAACGGCAACGAGTTCCTGACCGACCCGACAGGCAGCAGGCGTTTTTTGCCGTTCGAGGTGCTGCACATAGACAAGCCCACGGCAGAAAGTATTCACATGGATAACGTCTATTCCGAAATCATGTACCTGTACCGTCAGGGCGTGCGCTACTGGTTCAATGATGCGGAGATTGGAGAACTGCACCTGAACAATGCGGAATTTGAGGTGCAGACAATCGAGTTTGAAATGCTGACGCAATATTTTGAGAAGCCGACAGAGGAAGAAGACCCCCATTTTTTTATGACAACAGCGCAAATACTGGCACGTTTACGGGATATATGCGCCATGCAGCTATCTGAAAAACGGCTGGGGGAAGCGTTGCGTAAAGCCGGGTTCAAACGGGTACAGAAACGCATCAACAAACAGAATTATTCGGTATATGGGTACAGAATAAAGCCAGTCCCGGTATCCTCTACAAATGACGATTACGGTTAGCACGGTCATTTTACGATTGGTTATTACTGCAACGCAGTAACCGCCACAGTAAGATGTATTTTTTTACTTTATAGTCTGTACATCAAACATTTAACAGTGGCGCAGTAAGCAGTAAGATAAAACCGTAAACTTTTGGAAAAGTTTGGAAAAAGAAAAAACGCAGAAAATATCAAGGTTATATTTCTATCTTCTTTTGAAGAAAGAACTTACTTATCTTACTGCATAAGGGATAATCCGCTGAAAGAAAAAGAATTATGCGCAGAAACATAGTAACTTTTCTTCTTACTGACTTCTTACTGTGCTACTGCAATTTATCAACATCAAAAAATAAAGATTATGACCTACAAGGAAGCCAACAATATCAGTATCAAAGACTACCTGAACTCTTTGGGAATCCAGCCCGTCACGGAAAAAGGGAATTACGGAATGTACCGCAGCCCCTTACGGGAGGACAACACGCCAAGTTTCAAGGTGGATTACAACGCCAATTTGTGGTGTGACTACGGAACTGGCGAGGGCGGGACGCTCATCGACCTTGTGATGAAGCAGCACGGGTGCAACGCCTACGGCGCTATCTGCCGACTGGAACAGGGCAACACCGCCTCTTTTTCCTTTCACGGGAAAGACTTGCCCGAAAGGGACACGAAAAGGCAAGCAGCCAGCCCGATAGAAATACGCCAAATACAGCCGTTACAGAATCCGGCACTCATGCGCTATTTGCAGGAAAGGGGGATTTCTCCCGGAACGGCAGCCCCATACGTGCAGGAAATGTATTACCGTATCGGTGGAAAGCCTTATTTTGCGCTGGCGTTCAGGAATGATTCAGGAGGTTATGAACTCCGCAATCCCCGTTTCAAGGGCAGCACATCGAAAGACATCACCCATATACGGCAGCAGGGAGAGCCGAGAGGTACCTGTTTCGTGTTCGAGGGATTTTTGGATTTCCTCTCGTTCCTCACTATCCGGCAACAGAAAAGCCCGGATATGCCCTGCACCGACTGGCAGGACTACGTTATTCTGAACTCCACCGCCAACACGGATAAAGCCTTATATCCGTTGGCTGATTACGGGCATATACATTGTATGCTTGACAATGACGAAGCCGGGAGGAAAGCGGTTGAAGCCATAAGGCAGGAATACAAATGGCGTGTACGTGACGCATCACACCTGTACAGCGGTCACAATGACCTGAACGACTATTTGCGTAGCCTTAAAGTGAAACAATCCCAAGACTTGACAGTTACCGACAAGCCCCAGCCGGAGCAGGATAACAGACAAAATCCGGGTGAAAAAAGAAAGAGAGGGCTAAGGATGTGACCTGCAAGACTGGCGGCATGGACGGCAGGCTGTGTGATTAGGGAGAGCAAGGTTATGTTTCGGTAAACCGAAACACCTTGCTTTGCTCGCCAGCAAAGAAAATTTCTCCCGTTGGTCGCAATTTTTAAGATACCACCTAAAAGCAAAAATGTATGACAGAGATAAGGAACAAACCGGGAGGTCGCCCGACAAAAAGCCGGATAGACAAGCAGAACCGGGTAGTCAGCACGAAGCTGACCGAGTTACAGTTCTACGCTATCAGGAAGCGAGCCGGGGAAGCCGGGCTGCGTATCAGCGAGTACGTCCGGCAGGCTGTCGTTTCGGCAGAGGTAACGCCCCGGCTGAACAGGCAGGATGCGGACACCATCCGCAAGCTGGCGGGCGAAGCCAACAACATCAACCAGTTGGCGCACCGGGCGAATGCCGGAGGGTTCGCACTGGTGGCGGTGGAACTGGTGAAACTCAAAAACAGGATTGTCGAAATTATAAACCAGTTGTCGGATGATTGGAAAAATAAAAAAGGGAAGCGGGTTTAAGGGCTGCATGAACTATGTGCTGGGCAAGGAACAGGCGGCTTTGCTCCATGCGGAGGGAGTGTTGGCGGAAAGCAACCGGGACATCATACGCAGCTTCATACTGCAAGCCGGGATGAACCCCGACCTGAAAAAGCCTGTCGGACATATTGCGCTAAGCTATTCCCCGGTGGACGCACCCAAGCTGACAGACGGGAAAATGATACAACTTGCGCAGGAGTACATGCGTGAAATGAAAATCACCGATACGCAGTACATCATCGTGCGCCACCAAGACCGGGAACATCCGCACGTGCATATCGTGTTCAACCGTATAGACAACAACGGCAAGACCATTTCGGACAGGAACGACATGTACCGCAACGAACAGGTATGCAAGAAGCTGAAAGCCAAACACGGGCTTTATTTCGCTAAAGGCAAGGAGCATGTAAAGCAATGCCGTTTGAGAGAACCGGACAAATCCAAATACGAGATTTACAATACAGTAAAGGATGAAATCGGGAAATCAAGGAACTGGCAGCAGTTACAAACCAAGTTGGCAGAAAAGGGTATCGGGATTCATTTCAAGTACAGGGGACAGACTGGTGAAGTGCAGGGCATATCCTTTTCCAAAGGTGAATACACGTTCAAAGGCTCGGAGATAGACCGCAGTTTCAGTTTCTCCAAACTGGACAAATGTTTCGAGAATGCAGGGCTGAACACTACCGGAAACAATAAACAGATAGTTTCCGCACCTGCTCAGGAGCCAGCACGGACACCGGACAAAGCCGACAGTCCGCTGCTGACAGGCTTAGGCGGTCTGTTCTCCGTTTCATCCTCTCCGGCTGATGATACTGATACGCCCGACAATCCCGGTGAAAGAAAAAAGAGGAAAAAGAAACGACACTTAAAATTATAGGAACATGGAAGAAAATTTAATTTTGGAGGGGCTTCTCTCTATGGTTACGGAACTGAAAGAACGGCAGGAGAAGCAGGTAACGCCAGCCAGCCGGGAGGAAACGATTAACAGGCTGGATGTTATCGAACAGCGCATTTCGGATATGCAAGGTAAATCCGGCATTCCTGAAAACACGGTGCAGGAGATTTTGAACCAAATCGGCAGTATCAGAAAAGGGCAGTCCGAGAATCAAAGACAAGACCTTGAAGATATAAAGGGGCTTATCGTGACCTCTCACCGATATTTCAAGGAGCGGTTAAAGGTGTTGTTCCCGGCTGATGATACAGCACTGACCGGAGAAATAACGCCCGTTTCATGGTACGGCAAACTGACATACCGGGTAACTCCCTATTTGAGACCTAAGTTTTTTCTTCTTTCAGCAGGGATAATCATTTGTCTTGTGTCGCTTGTGTTGAATGTACGTTTTGTACAAAAAATGCAGCGGTTACAGGACAATGATATAAAATACCGCTATATCCTGATGAAAGGAAAAGCAGACGGTAGCAGCCTTGATTTGCTGGAAACGAAGTTCAGCCGGGAACGGGATAACGCTTTCGTCCGAAGCCTGACCGATTCGGTGAAAGGGTTTGAATACCGTAGCAGGAAGCAGGCAGAAACGTTGGAACGGGCAAGGCTGTTGAACGAGCAAGCCGAGCAGCTAAAGGAGGAAGCCGACAAGTTGGGCAAGCCATAAACCAAAGCAAAGCCGGAGCAGAACCGCCCCGGCTTTTTAACTCACTTCTTTTTCTTCGTGCAGTGTTCTTTCTCGAACTGGCGCAGCGTGGTAACACTGAACCGTTCTTTGATAAACTCCCGGACATCGGAAGCCTTGTAATACACTTTTCCGCTGATTGTGAAGTATGGTAGCGCACCGATAGCCCGGTAGCGTTGCAGGGTCTTGATACTCACTTTGAATAACAGGCACAAGTCCTGATTATCCAGCAGGTTGTCATCTTCCGGCAGTACCCTGTCGGCATTGCGCAGTACCCGTACATCCTTGCAGAGTTCTTCCAGTTTGGCGTACAGCTTCTGCATCCATACGCTGAAATCGTCATTGTCTATATACATGATTGCTTCATTTTTCTGATTATACATT
>ERZ1504847.243-NODE-243-length-21582-cov-8.248711_pt1 | contig 21582 bp, 10 predicted proteins | sample MGYA00572102_ERZ1504847 | MGnify/ENA primary metagenome ERZ1504847 (study PRJEB39906, sample SAMEA3182089) | gut metagenome | biome: human; feature: gut; material: Stool; isolation source: human stools | place: Canada | collected 2013-02-04 ...
ACAAGGCACTTTCAGAAGCTGTATATAAGTATATTCAAGATAATAATGTATCTATTCTCGGCGAACCGCTGCCAAATGAAGATAAGCAACCGGATATCGACTTCGATACTATGGAAGAGTTCGAATTCCTTTTCGATATTGCTCTGGCACCTGAATTCAAAGCTGAAGTAAGCACTAAAGATAAAGTTGACTATTATTTGATTGACGTTACCGAAGATATGGTAAACAATCAGGTGAAGGCTTACACACAACGTAATGGTAAGTACGAACAAGTGGACGTTTACGAAGATAACGATATGCTGAAGGGATTGCTGGCTGAATTGGATGAAAACGGCAATACCAAAGAAGGTGGCATTCAGGTAGAAGCTGCTGTAATGATGCCGTCTTATATGAAGAACGATGAGCAAAAAGCTATCTTTGCCAATGCAAAAGTAAATGATGTACTCGTATTCAATCCTTATACTGCATGGGATGGTAATGCAGCTGAACTGTCTTCTTTGTTGAAGATCGATAAAGAAGAAGCCGCTGAAATGAAATCTAACTTCAGCTATCAGGTAGAAGAAGTGACTCGTTTTGTAGCCGGTGAACTGACTCAGGAAATTTTCGATCAGGTATGTGGTAAAGATGTTGTGAAGACTGAAGAAGAATTCCGTGCTAAAGTAAAAGAAGTAATTGCTAATCAGTTTGTGGCAGACACTGATTATAAATTTCTGATTGACGCTCGTAAGATGTTGATGGAGAAAGTTGGCAAGTTGGAATTCCCGGATGCATTGCTGAAACGCATCATGCGCATGAACAACCAGGACAAAGACGAGAAATTTGTAGAAGACAACTATGATAAGAGTATCGAAGAACTGACATGGCACCTGATCAAGGAACAGTTGGTGAAAGCTAACGATATCAAGGTTGAACAGGAAGATGTAGTCAATATGGCTAAGGAAGCTACCCGTGCACAGTTTGCACAATATGGTATGATGAGTGTTCCTGAAGATCTTCTGGAAAACTATGCAAAAGAAATGCTGAAGAAGAAAGAAAGCGTTGAAGGTTTGGTAAACCGTGTTGTTGAAACTAAATTGGCTTCTGCTTTGAAGTCTCAGGTGACGCTGGAAAACAAAACAATTTCTGCAGAAGAATTCAATAAGATGTTTGAATAAGCTTTTTTATTCTGAAAACAGTTTAAAAACATTAAGAAACACAGAGTCTTATATCATATAACTCTGTGTTTTTTTGTGTCTCTGTCTTCTTTTTTGTTTCTTTGCATTTCAATTTACTAAACCTAAAAAAGAAAGTAATATGGATGATTTTAGAAAATACGCTACCAAGCATTTAGGTATGAATAGCTTGGTGCTGGACGATGTGATTAAATCACAAGCCGGGTATTTAAATCCTTATATCCTGGAAGAACGTCAACTCAATGTAACCCAGTTGGACGTTTTCTCCCGCTTGATGATGGATCGCATCATTTTCCTTGGTACACAGGTTGACGATTATACCGCTAATACTTTACAGGCGCAGTTACTGTATCTGGATTCGGTAGAACCGGGTAAAGATATCTCTATTTATATTAATTCACCGGGTGGCTCCGTATATGCGGGATTGGGTATCTATGATACAATGCAGTTTATCACGAGCGATGTGGCTACTATCTGTACAGGTATGGCAGCAAGTATGGCTGCGGTGTTGCTGGTGGCAGGTGCAGAAGGCAAGCGTTCGGCGTTGACTCACTCTCGTGTAATGATACATCAGCCAATGGGTGGTGCACAGGGACAGGCTTCGGATATTGAAATCACGGCACGTGAAATTCAGAAGCTGAAAAAGGAACTGTATACTATTATTGCTGACCACTCTCATACTCCTTTCGATAAAGTTTGGGCAGACTCTGACCGTGACTACTGGATGACGGCACAGGAAGCCAAGGAGTATGGCATGGTAGATGAAGTGTTGATTAAAAAATAAATATGGCAGACTCAAAAAGAAACAAAAATAGGTGTAGTTTCTGTGGGCGTACGGAAGATGAAGTCGGATTTCTGATTACGGGAATGAACGGCTACATTTGTGATAGTTGTGCCACTCAGGCCTATGAGATCACTCAGGAGGCGCTGGGTGGAGCAAAAAGGAGTGGCGCTGCAACGAAACTGAACCTGAGAGAACTTCCGAAACCTTTAGAAATAAAAGAATTCCTTGATCAATACGTCATTGGACAGGATGATGCAAAACGCTTCCTTTCCGTGTCGGTATACAATCACTATAAACGCCTGTTGCAAAAAGACGGCGGTGATGATGTGGAAATTGAAAAGTCTAATATCATCATGGTAGGTAGCACCGGAACGGGAAAGACACTGCTTGCACGTACCATTGCTAAATTGCTTCACGTACCTTTTACTATTGTAGATGCTACGGTGCTTACCGAGGCTGGATACGTGGGCGAAGACATTGAAAGTATTCTGACCCGCCTGCTTCAGGTGGCAGATTACAATGTTCCCGAAGCTGAGCAGGGTATTGTGTTCATTGATGAAATTGATAAGATCGCCCGTAAGGGAGATAATCCTTCCATTACACGTGATGTAAGCGGAGAGGGTGTTCAACAAGGTTTACTGAAATTGTTGGAAGGTTCTGTTGTGAACGTTCCGCCTCAGGGAGGACGCAAGCATCCTGATCAGAAAATGATTCCGGTGAACACAAAGAACATCCTTTTTATTTGCGGTGGAGCATTCGATGGCATTGAGAAGAAAATTGCCCAGCGTTTGAATACACATGTGGTGGGGTATAGTGCAGTGCGTAACACTGCGGTAATTGATAAAAGCAATATGATGCAATATATTGCGCCTCAGGATTTAAAGTCATTCGGTCTGATACCTGAAATCATCGGTCGTCTGCCGGTGCTGACTTATTTGAATCCGTTGGATCGTGTCGCTTTGCGCTCTATCCTGACTGAACCTAAGAATTCCATTATCAAACAATATGTTAAACTGTTTGAGATGGACAATGTGGAACTGACATTCGAAGCTACTGTCTTTGAGTACATCGTGGATAAAGCTGTGGAATACAAGTTGGGAGCTCGTGGATTGCGATCCATTGTGGAAACCATCATGATGGATGCTATGTTCGAAATCCCGTCCGAACACAAGGATCACTTTGAAGTGACGTTGGATTATGCTAAACACCAGCTTGAAAAAGCAAACATTGCAAAACTGCAAACTGCTTAAAATCAAATGGTAAGGGTGTACGAAACCGACTATTTTGTTTTTTATTGAAAAATATTCATTGGATTATGCTTGAAATTTAAGAAGTTGTTTATAACTTTGTTAGAGTTCTTACAAAAAGAATAGCTAACCGAGATGTTAAACAATCACTCAAAAAACAACCTAATGAATCATGGCAGGGAAGAAGATTAATTTGACAGACCAGCTGAAGAAGTACTTCGGATTTGACACATTTAAAGGAAATCAGGAGGCTATCATACAAAATCTGTTGGCAGGTAACGATACATTCGTACTGATGCCTACAGGTGGAGGAAAATCACTATGCTACCAGTTACCATCATTAATGATGGAAGGTACGGGTATTGTGATTTCTCCGTTGATTGCCCTAATGAAGAACCAAGTCGATGCGATGCGTAACTTCAGTGAAGAAGATGGTATTGCCCATTTTATCAACTCTTCTCTTAATAAAGGTGCGATAGATCAGGTGAAGTCTGACATCCTCAGCGGTAAGACAAAGTTACTGTATGTAGCTCCCGAATCGCTGACGAAAGAGGAAAATGTAGAGTTTCTGAAGACAGTGAAGATTTCCTTCTATGCTGTAGACGAAGCCCACTGTATCTCTGAATGGGGACATGACTTCCGTCCGGAATATCGCCGTATCCGCCCTATTATCAATGAAATCGGAAAAGCTCCGGTGATTGCTCTGACTGCGACTGCGACCCCTAAAGTGCAACATGATATCCAGAAGAATCTGGGTATGATTGATGCCGAAGTGTTCAAGTCGTCGTTTAATCGTCCAAACCTCTATTATGAGGTACGTCCCAAGACCAATAACATAGATAGAGATATCATCAAGTTCATCAAGAATAATTCGGAAAAGTCGGGCATTATTTATTGCCTGAGTCGGAAAAAGGTAGAGGAACTTGCTGAGATTCTACAGGCGAATGGTATTAATGCTCGCGCATACCATGCAGGAATGGATTCTGCAACACGCACGCAAAATCAAGACGACTTCTTGATGGAGAAAATAGATGTGATTGTAGCTACCATTGCTTTTGGTATGGGTATTGACAAGCCTGATGTGCGTTATGTTATTCATTATGATATCCCGAAAAGTCTGGAAGGATATTATCAGGAAACAGGACGTGCCGGAAGAGATGGAGGCGAAGGACAGTGTATTACCTTTTATACCAATAAAGACTTGCAGAAACTTGAAAAGTTCATGCAAGGTAAACCTGTGGCAGAGCAGGAAATCGGTAAACAGCTTCTGCTGGAAACCGCTGCTTATGCCGAATCTTCCGTATGTCGCCGAAAGACGCTGTTGCATTACTTCGGTGAAGAGTATATGGAAGAGAACTGTGGAAATTGTGACAACTGTTTAAACCCGAAAAAACAAGTGGAGGCTCAAGAATTATTGTGTACCGTGATAGAGGCTATTCTCGCGGTGAAAGAAAATTTTAAGGCAGATTATATCATCGACATTATACAAGGACGTGAAACTACCGAAGTGCAGGCGCATCTGCATGAAGACCTGGAAGCTTTCGGCTCCGGCATGGGAGAAGAAGACAGAACATGGAATGCTGTCATTCGCCAGGCACTCATTGCTGGTTACCTGAGTAAAGATGTGGAAAATTACGGTTTGCTGAAAGTAACGGATGAAGGAAAGAAGTTCCTGAAACATCCTAAATCGTTCAAGATAACCGAAGATAATGATTTCGAAGAAGTGGAAGAAGAAGCTCCGGCAAGGGGCGGTGGCTCTTGCGCTGTCGATCCGGCTCTTTATTCCATGCTGAAGGATTTGCGTAAGAAGCTTTCCAAGAAACTGGAAGTACCACCTTATGTAATTTTCCAGGATCCTTCATTGGAAGCCATGGCAACCATTTATCCGGTGACACTGGATGAATTGCAAAACATTCCCGGTGTAGGTGCAGGTAAGGCTAAACGCTACGGTGAGGAGTTTTGCAAGCTGATAAAGCGTCACTGTGAAGAGAATGAAATCGAACGCCCTGAAGACTTACGTGTTCGTACGGTTGCTAATAAATCCAAGATGAAAGTGGCTATTATTCAGGCTGTAGACCGTAAGGTGGCATTGGATGATATCGCACTTTCCAAAGGTATTGAGTTTGGAGATTTACTGGACGAAATCGAGGCAATCGTTTATTCTGGTACAAAGTTGAATATTGATTACTTCCTGGATGAGATTATGGACGAAGACCACATGTTGGATATCTATGATTATTTCAAGGAATCTACTACTGACAAGATAGATGACGCACTTGATGAACTGGGTGATGATTTCACTGAAGAAGAAGTAAGGTTGGTTCGCATTAAGTTTATTTCTGAGATGGCGAATTAAAGATAGGAATGCATTTTTGTTAAAACCGGGCTTATGTTTCATGAGTCCGGTTTTTAAGTTATATATTTGTCTGGTTAATAAATAAGTAACTACATGACAAGGAAATGATAATGAGATATATAGGATCTTTCATATTGCTACTTTGCTTTTTATGCTTGCGAGCCAATGCTCAAGGTCTTGAATTTAATACTTATGAATCTGAAACTATACAAAAGACAAGTTATTCTGTTTTTGATGAAAATCCTTTGACTTTTAAAGGTCATTTCTCTATATCTTATGATTTGGCTATTCAGGATTATGGATCTTTCGGTTATATATTTCGATTAAAGGATCTGAAACGTGAAAATGCAGATATTTATAGTTTTGTTTTCTCTTATGACAATGACGAACGGAGTTATCTGAAATTTAATATTGAGGCAAAAGAATGTCTTATTGTAGATACTCTATGTAATAAAAAACTTGGTCCTCGGCGTTGGATACCCATAGAAATCTCCTTTTTTTTAAAAGAAGATTCTGTATGCCTTACTATTGATAAGCGACAATATCAATCAGGAAAATTAGGCTTATCCGGAGAATTGACTCCTACCATCATGTTCGGAAGTAGTAAGTTTTCTGAAGAAATACCTTCTTTTGCAATCCGGAATTTAGTAATCTCCGACATGAATCAACAAATCAATTTTCCTTTGAATGAAAGTTCCGGTATTCTTGTTCATGACAAACAAGGAAAGATCAGAGGAAAAGCAATTAACCCAATCTGGTTAATAAATAAATCCTATTATTGGAATTTGCTTCATTCACAGGCTTCTGAGAGTACGGCGGGGTATAATTATGATTTCAATTCTGGCAATTTTGTCTGTTTTAACAGCGATTCTTTATATACTCTGGATATCCGCCGTAATATTTGGGAAGGGTATAAGCATCAACCCCTGCCGATGAAGATGTATTTGGGAACAAACTTTTTCTATCCGGATTCTCGTTCTGTTTATATCTATGAAGTGGATAATCATGCAGATGTTTGTACCATTTGTGCTTTGAATGTACTTACAGGAGAAGTGGAAAAGGTTGATGATAAATTTTTGCCTTCACAGCGACACCACCATTCTTCTTATCTGGATACTATTCGCAATAAGTTCTATATTTTTGGAGGTTTTGGCTCACGCAAATATACCAATACATTGGAAGTATATGATTTGGATCAAAAGTCATGGAATACTATTAAATTGAAAGGTGATTTTGTAGCCCCTCGTTTTTTCTCTTCTATGGGAGCATTGAATGCTAATGAGTTGCTTTTGTTTGGTGGTACTGGGAATAGTAGTGGGGATCAGAGTATCGGGAAAATATACTATTATGATCTCTATAAGATAAATCTGAAAGATTCAACCGTGCAGAAAGTGAGGGACTTCTCTTATGATGGAGCTCAGATTGTTCCGGTAAGAAACCTTCTTTTATCTGATGATGGAGCTTCTTTCTATACGTTGTGTTATCCTATGCAGGAAGCTTCTTCCCATTTGCAGCTTTATAAGTTCTCGTTGCAGAATGATTCCTATGAGGTATTAGGTAATTCTATTCCTATGGAGTCGAAGGCTATTTTATCTAATGCAAATCTTTATTATAATAAAGAAACAAAGGAGTTTTATTGTTGTACGCAAGAATTTAATGAACGTGGCGGAGAATCTTCTGTTACACGTTTTTATTCATTGTCGGCACCTGCCATTGCAGAGAACGCATTGTTTTTATATGCTGTTGAAGAAGGACTTTCTTTGCGTGCTGTTATTTTTGTAATGGTTGTTGTACTGATATTGATTGTTGGCATTACGTATTACTTGAAAAGGAAGAAGGAGAAACAACCGATACCTAAAGTCACACCTGTTCGTGAAACTTTCACTCAGGTTGAAAATAAAAAGTCACCACAGGCAAATGCCTTGTATCTGTTTGGGGAATTCACTATAATAGATAAAAAAGGAAGAGATATCACTCATTTGTTTAGTTCCAAGATAAAGCAACTGTTCTTACTTACTTTTCTGAATGGTTTAGGTAATAAGGAAGGTATTACCTCGAATTATATCTATGGGTTGTTATGGCCAGAAAAAGAATTGAGTAGTGCCAAAAATCTGAAGGGCGTTACAATAAACCGATTAAGAAAAATACTGGATGATCTAGAAGGTATTGAATTGGTGTATACTAATAGTCGCTATTCTATCCAATTGTCGGAGGCTTTCTATTGCGATTATCAACAATATCTTGAACAAATGAATAAAATCCGGCAAAGTGATGCATCTCAGGAAGTCAGCCAATCACTGATCGGAATTTTGTCGCGAGGGAAATTTTTAAAGTCTATTGACGACTCTATGTTTGATTCCTTTAAGAGCGAACAAGAATATGAATTGCATGAGATGTTGACGATTGAGTTGAATAATCTATATATGAAAGCTGCGTATGAGCAGGTTGCTCAATTGGCTGAAATCTGGCTGAGAGTAGATTCTTTGAATGATACAGCTTTGTGGTACATGCTGAATGCCTGCCATAAGCTGAAGAAGGAAGATCAGGCTATGAAGAAATATTATCTGTATATTGCAGAATATAATAAAAGTATGGGTAATAACTATTCCTATTCTTACTCTGATATCATACACAATGACTTAAGGACAAGTTTTCAATAATCAGAAAAAAAGGACTGTTTCCAATTTATAAGTCTCTATATTTAGAGGTAATCTTTTTATGTCTGTAACTTTATGCCATAGAGCATAGATTTGCTTAAATTAATCGGGTAATTAATAAAATACCTCTCAAAATTAACCCTCGATTAACCCCAATGTAACCGCTATTGTAATCTATCAGCATCTATTTTTGCACTCGAACGCTAACGAAAGCAGAAGTAGATTCATAACTTCTATTATTAATCTTAAAAAACACATGTATGAGTAAAAGAACCTTTGTCTCTTTAGCCTTTTGTCTTGCAGGAATATTTGCACTGTATGGACAAGAAGAAAATCAGAACAATTATGGTGTCGATGAAGCCAATACCAAATTCAGTCTTCAAAGTGGAGTTTTAGGTGGAGAAACCAACTATACTTACCTTTCATTAAAAGATCATGAAGACGTAAGCGGAGTGCCCTTGGGTGGTATTGGAGTAGGCAATATAAATTTCGCCCCGAGTGGCAAATTCACCAGGATAGGAATGAATAATATTCATACTCCTATTAAACGTTCGGAGCATTCATTCTTCTCTTTATGGACACGGAAGGGAAATGAAAAAGAAGCTGTTCGTCTGGTTAGGGATAATCATGTTTTGTATGGAATGAAAGGAGTAGAACATACTCAATATAAAGGATTATTTCCTACAGCAGAATTAAGTTATGCGGATAATAATTTGAAAGTAGCCCCTGTAATTCGTGCCTATTCAGGATTGGTGCCGCACAATGTGAAAGATTCCTCTTTGCCGGTAGTATGGTTTGAGGTTGATCTCATAGCTCAGGAGGACATGGAAGCTGCATTAGCGTTTTCCTGGGAAGATTTTATCGGATTGTTTAATGATCCGAAGAGCTTGGAAGGTTTTGACAATGGCCAGCTATTGAGTGAAGGTAGAGCTAATATAAATAATGGAGAAAACTGGCCGTTGCGTGAGAAGGCTAAAACCTATGTAGAACCTTATCAGATGGGAAGCCTGAAAGGGTTGATACAATATGCTGCAGATAGCTTGCAACCTCGCAAATTGACTTTTCAGAACTATGTGAATCAAGTGGTGATTGCAGTGGAAGAAGAAAAGAATGTATCTTATCTTCCAGCTTATCGTTCGAATTCTGAAGCATGGGATCAGTTTAGAAATAATGGAGAATTCACTTCTTCACTAACCAAAAATGTACTGACGGAGCAATCTCAAACTTCTTCTGCTTCTGTACTGGCTGTTAAGACACAGTTGAAAGCAGGTCAAAAGAAAACAATTCGTTTTATGCTGGCATGGTATGCTCCTGAACTGCAGATTGATGCGGCAGCCCTTCCTATCGGTAGCTACTGGCCTTGTGGGGCTGACTACAATAAATACTATCATAATTATTTTAATAGTATGAATTCTATGGTGAGCTATGCTGTATCCAATAGGGCAAGAATTGCCCGACAGACTACGGAGTGGCAAATCCCGGTTCTTGAGAGTAGCCTTCCTGACTGGTATAAGTTTAAGCTTATTAATAGTGGATATGTCATTTACACCAATATGGTGCTTACTAAAGGAGGTGATGTTATGGTTAATGAAGGAGCCATGGGCGGCTTTGCCGGAACAATGGATCAGCGTTTGAGTTCACATCCTTTTTACCAGAAATTTTTCACTCAACTGGATCGTTCGGAGATGGATATTTTTGCAGATGCAATGGATCCGGAAGGTTATATACTTCATTTCATCGGACATTACTATGTAGGTATGGGTACCGTAGGTGGCCGTGTACCAACGGAAAAGGGTTGGATGTTGGACAATGCTTCCGGCTGGATCATACAACTTGTTAAAGACTATGAGCAGACTGGTGATACAGAGTACTTGAAAGCACATCTTACGGGACTTAAAAGAGCCATGAAATTCTTATATAGTCGTATGCCTCAAGGCAGTACAATTCCTGTAGGCCCTACTACGTATGATGATTTTACTCATCCTCCTTTGTACTCTTACTATGCAGGTGTATGGCTGACTACACTCAAGGCTTACGAAGCTATAGGAAAAGCTATTGGAGATGAAAGCATCGTGAAACAGGCGCAACAACAGTTTGCTACCTCTCAGAAAGAGGCTCTTGAGAAGTTGTGGAATGGACGTTTCTTTGCCTACGGCTGTGAACCGGATGGTTCCAAAAGACTGGATAATGTATTGTTTACGGGACAGTTGGCAGGCCAGTTCCTGAGCCGTTACTGCGGATGGGGAGACGTATATCCTATGGATATAGTGAAGGCATCTATGATATCTCAATGCAAGATTTCTCTTTCCAAGTCTCCTGATTATTACGCTAATAAAGTGTGGGATATCAATCTGAACCGAGGTATTGATAATAGGGGATCACAATGCTGGCCCTTCTATCTGGAAAGCTATACTGCTTTAGCCGGTATGCAGGCGGGATTTTATGAAGATGCCATGGATATTATGAAGCACATCCAATTAGTACATCTGCGTAAAGGCTGGACATGGACTCAAAACTTGTGGAATCCCAGTGACATTACTTATATGACAGCTCCGGTAACTTGGTTCTCTACAGATGTATTGGCTGGTGCTGGCGTTAACATTCCCCGAAAAGAATTGCGTCTGGCTCCTGTAGTGGCCGATGATAAAGTAATCAGCATCCCTCTGTTTTATCCTAACTTTTGGGGAGTAGTAACTGCTGATCCTCAGAAGAAATCCATCACTTTCAAAATAACGAAGAAATATGGTAAAGAGCGGATCAGTTTCAATAAAGTGATATCGGAACCTGCAGGACTTTCCACTTCCGAAAAGAGAGAAATCGAAATTAAAGAGTTTGTGGTGGAAGAGGGAAAAACGTTGGATCTGAGTCCGTACTGGGATCGTATTATTGACAATCGTCTGGAAGCCCCGGTACTTCAGGAGGCAGATAAACATGACTTTCGTTACGTAACAATAAAATAAGAATGTTAACCCCTAAAAGAAAATGCCTATGTTAAAAGAAAAGATTAAATGACCCAAAGAATGTATCCACTGAGAAAAGTTGGAAACGTAACATTTAGAAATCTTTTATGTAATTGTAAAGTTAAAAATCTTTTTTTATATGATAAAACACATGAATCATTTAGCACGCACCTTGTTGGGATGCATCATGTTACTCTGTACCACAATGGTATATGCGCAACATGCACAGTTTAAAGGACAGGTGATAGACCAGGAAGGGAATCCGCTGGTTGGTGCGACCGTTGTAGTGAAAGGAGCCAATAATAAAAATGCCGTGGCAGATATGTCGGGTGAATTTGTGCTGCAAAATCTTGAGAAGAACGCTGTTCTTCAGATATCTTATATTGGCTTTCAGACTCAGGAAGTCAAAGTAGGAGCCGAAAACTCAGTAAGAGTGGTGTTAAAGGAAGATGAAGCCGTTTTGGGCGAAGTAGTAGTTGTGGGATATGGCACTCAGAAGAAACAGACACTGACTGGGGCTATTTCTACTCTTAGTGGTGACAAAGTGCTGACAACCAAAAGCACGAGTGTGGCTCAGAGCTTACAGGGAAAGATTGCCGGTGTACAGATCCGTCAACAGGACGGTCAACCAGGTTCGTTCAGTTCTATGGTACAAATTCGTGGCTTTGGTAGTCCGCTGTATGTAATCGATGGTGTTGTCCGCGATAGTGGCGACGGTGGTTCTGAATTTCAGCGCTTGAATCCGGAAGATATTGAAAATATTTCTGTTCTCAAAGATGGTGCTGCGGCAATCTATGGTATGAATGCCGCCAATGGAGTTGTGATTATTACCACCAAAAAAGGAAGAAAAGGTAAAGCCCGTTTTAATTACAACGGTTCATTCACAGCTATTTTCCCCACTTCCATGATGAAGGTTATGAATGCTGCCCAATATGCGGAGATTTCCAATGAATTGTCAATGAATGCGGGTACCGGTCCTACTACCACTCCTGAAGAACTTGCCAAATGGCAGGCCGGTGGTCCCGGCTATGAAAGTACCGACTGGTTGGATGCTGTATTCAAAAAAAGTGCAGGTAGCCAGCAACATACTCTTTCTGTTGAAGGTGGTAGTGATAAGATGACTTATTATGCCAGTTTCGGTTATGCGCACGATGGTGACTTGACACGAGGAGGCGATTTCAATTACGAAAGATATACTATGCGTAGTAATTTTACAGCCCAGTTGTCTAAGTATCTCAAAGCGGAAGTTAATGTTTCCGGAAGATATGACGTGACGAATGCTCCTATCCAGGGAGTCTTTGACTTACTGTTCAAATCTACATTGATGAGACCGACATCCGGAGTGTATGCCAATAACAATTCCGAATACTACAATGCAGCTTATCCTTTCCTGGACAATCCAGTGGCAGCAATGAATGGTGATCTCACCGGTATGAATACCAGCAGAGGACGTAGTTTACAGTCAACTGCCACATTGACCTATGATGTTCCTTGGGTAAAGGGATTGAAAGCTAAATTAATGACTTCATATGATGCCAGTGATAACCGTACCTCGCATGAGAGAAAACTCTACCAGTTGTACAGTTATAATTCGCAGAATGAATCGTATGATGTGTCAAAGACAATTAATGACCCGAGCAGTTTGTATGTGAATATGAATAATGGTAATAATCTTAATATTCAGGCACAATTGTCTTATAGTACTACTATTGCGCGCGACCATAACATTTCTTTGATGGCTATGTACGAAATGAATCATGGCTGGAATGATAATGTTTCTGCTACCCGCGAGTATGAGATTTATTCTAAACCTATTCTTGACTTAGGTTCTCAAACGAATATCCAGAATTCTGGCGGCTATGGAGAGACGGCAAACATCTCTTATCTGGGGCGTCTAAATTATGACTACCAAGGCAAATATCTGTTGGAAGGTGCTTTCCGTTATAATGGTTCTTATCGTTATGCTCCGGGGAGTCGTTGGGGATTTTTCCCGGTTGTCAGTACAGGCTGGAGAATGTCCGAGGAATCCTTTATTAAGGATAATATATCGTTTGTCAGTAACTTGAAGTTAAGAGCCAGCTATGGAGAGACCGGTATTGATGCCGGTAATGAATTCCAGTTCATAGAAGGCTTTACAATGGGATCAAAGGGGTACGAGTTCGTTGACGGTACACAAACCAATGGAGTACTGACTCCGGCACTTATTAATAAGAACCTGACCTGGATTACGACACGTACTTATGACCTTGGTGTGGATATAACTTTGTGGGACGGCTTGTTGGACTTCACATTTGATGTCTATCGTCGTGACAGAGATGGGCTGCTGGCTACCAGAGGCAGCCAACTGACCAATACATTCGGAGCTTCCCTGCCGGAAGAGAATCTGAATGCCGACCGTACCGAAGGTATTGAGTTTACTTTGGGGCACCGGAACAAAATCGGTCAGGTTTCATACGGTGTACAAGGAAACTTCAACTTTGCCCGTAGTAAGATGACCCGCCAGATACATGGTGAATACGAGAGTAGTTGGGATGTTTGGAAATCCGCTACCGAAGGACGTTGGAGTGGTATCGGCTGGGGATATACAACAGCTGGGCAATTCCAGAACTATGATCAGATTTATAATGCACCTGTGCAAAGCGGTGATAGAGGTAATACCATGATTCTTCCGGGAGACTATTACCTGCAAGATGTAAATGGTGATGGATACATTGATGGCAATGACATGAAGCCTAAATATTATGGATTGAATATGCCGGCTCTGAATTATGGCGTCACTCTGACAGCTGAATGGAAATGGTTCGATTTCATGGCTCTATTCCAAGGAGCAGCCTGTTATTCTATCCAGATCCCCGACAACCTGCGCAATTATGCACCTTGGGAAGGTAATTCATCTGCTTATCTGTATGACAGATGGCATCGTGAAGATCCGTTTGATGCAAACAGCAACTGGATTCCGGGAAGATTCCCGGCAGCCCGCGTGGCCAACTACAATCCGATGGGGAACAATGCACAGGAGACAGACCGCAATACGGTGGATGGAAGCTATCTTCGTTTGAAAAGTCTTGAAGTCGGCTATACGTTACCTCAACGTTGGGCCAGTCATGTAGGCTTGCAAAACCTGCGTGTTTATGTAAATGCTTATAATATCTTCACATTCTGTGACTCTTATTTGAAGAAGGATTTGAAACTGGATCCGGAGAAAACAGCCGGTCAGGATAATCGTATGATGAATTATCCGTTATCGTCTTCTATCAACTTCGGTGTAAATGTTAGCTTCTAATATAAAAAACGTTAGATATGAAAAATATAAAATATTATTTGGTTATCGGTCTATCAGCTGTGTTTACGGCATGTACGGACTTGCTGGACATTGAGCCTAATAACAAGATCACTCCCAATGAACTGTTTAATAACCCTAATGGGGCAAAAGCTTTTATGGCAACTATTTATCGCGATTTGCCTATTGAAGATTACATGTTTATGCCGGGTACCAGCGGAGAAGGAGGTTTCAATAATCCGACAGGGAATATTGGTTTATTATGGTATGCCAATATCTGTGAGGAAGCTGTACAAAGTCAGTGGGGGGAGCAGTCACCGGGATACGTTATTCGTGCGGATTATTTTAATCATGGCTATGAAACGCTTCGTAATATTAATTTGCTGAAAAGCATCATCCCTACACTGGATATTCGTGACAGTGAAAAGAAAGAACTGGAAGGAGAGGCTGCTTTCATGACTGCTTATGTATATTTCTACCTGGCAGAAAAATTTGGTGGAGTACCGCTGATCAAGGAATTGCAGGAGTATGATCCGGCCAATCCGGGAGCTTTGGTGGTTCCACGTAGCACAGAGTATGATACATGGGATTATGTAATGCAGCAATGTGATCTTGCAGCCGCACAACTTCCTAAAGAGCGTTCGGACAGACGGGCAACCAGATGGGCGGCATTGGCTTTAAAATCTCGTGCCGCTTTGTATGCTGCTTCTATTGCCAAATTCGGAGAACTGGCGCCGATGGAAGGAGAGGCTGTGACAAAAGGCTTAGCCGGAATGAAACCTGAAAATGCAGCCTATTTTTATCAACATTGCATTGATGCTTCCCTGACTATTATGACAGAATCGAACCATAAACTGTATAAACCGAATCCTGCCAGTCCGAAGGAAGCGGAGGAGAACTATCGTAGTATCTTTGTTAATCCGAACCAAACAGACGGAGAGGCTATTTTTATTAAAGGTATTGTAAAAGAAGGATCTGAGTTTGCCAGTAGTTTAAATTACTTTATCGAGCCTTACCAGACACAGGGACAGGGTAAAATGTCTCCAGCTCTTAATTTGGTAGATGCTTATGAAGATTATACGGACCTGCCGGGTATCCGTTCGGATGCAAAGGTCAAGACTCGTGTCAATGACAATTATTCCAATGCAGGTTTTGATACTGGTTATACTGATTATATCAAAGTAAATAAGGATACCCCTTATGATTTGTTTAATGGCATCGCTTATGGAGATGAGAAAAAAGCGAAGGATGCTCGTCTGTGGGCTTCCATCATACTTCCCGGTACCGAATGGAAAGGGACTAAGATTGTGATGCAAGGCGGTGTGATTCAACCGGATGGAACAGAATTGTATCGTGTTCCGACTACAGTGACCGGAAAAGACGGTAAGACTTACTATTCTTTAGGAGGTGAAAAGCATCAGGTGTCCGGTTTCTGGCCAGGAGACGGAACTCATTCCATGTCTGGTTTCCTCATGAGAAAGATGATCAGTGAAAGTATGCCGGCGCAATATCATAAGACGACGTTGGATTATATCGTATTTCGCTATGCGGAAGTGTTGCTGAATTATGCTGAAGCAGTCTGCGAAAGCGGGTTGGGGGATAAGACTATTGCAGCAAAAGCGTTGAATGATATTCGTAAGAGAGCCGCACATACTAATGAAATAGAATTAACAAGAGAGAATGTGAGAAACGAACGTTTTGTGGAACTCGCTTTTGAGAATATCCGTATCTGGGATTTGCGTCGTTGGAGAGTGCTGCATACGTTGATGAATAATTTCTCTCATGACATTCTGGTGCCTATGCTTGATTTGCGTGATACGAATCCTTCCCTGATATTTGTGCGTAAAACCACTATGGGAGCAAGCCTGAATGGTCCCAATAGCTATTCAATCTCCGAATACTATGAAGATGTACCACGCAATGCCATTAACCAAATGATTCAGAATCCTTAACTTTTAAATTAGTACAGAATATGAGAAAGATTAAATATATAATAGCCGGAATCAGTGCAGCGGTTTTCATGGTAAGCTGCGAGCTGGATAATTTTGATGGTCCGGATGCACAAGTATATGGTGCGGTAATTGATGCCGAAACAGAAGAGTTGATTCAGCAGGAAATTGGTACCAGTGGTGATGCAGCTTGTGTGCAGGTTATAGAGTATGGATATGCTATCCGCAAGGTGCAGCAATGGAAGCTCATGCTGAATGGGGAATACAGAAACAATCTTGTTTTCTCCGGTACTTATGATGTCATTATGAATAATGGTAACTTTGTGAAGCTGGATACGATTAAAGGATATCGTTTCGACAAAGGAGAAAATAGGCTTGATTTCAGGGTGATTCCGAATATCCGTATCAAAGAGCCCATTGTGAAGAAAGAGAATAACGCTATTGTTGCCACCTTTAAATTACAGTATGGTCACAGAACAGGTAAAGCCGAAAAGGTGGCCTTGTTTGCTCAATCGGATCAGAATCCGTCCAACTCTTTCAATCTGGCACATGTAACGGCTAATATTGAAGGCGATGATATCAATTTTGAGAATAATAGCCGGAATGCGAATAAAGTCTTTACATTGACATTGGACTTGAACTCTGACGAAGGTAAGAAGTTGAAAGCCGGACAGAAGTACTTCTTCCGTATCGGTGCACTGCCCAAAGATCTGGGTGAAGGTATACAGGCTAAGTATAATTATTCTCCGGTTTTTGAGATACAGTTATAGTTAGTAGGTAGGATAACAGTTTTCAATAGGTATTTTTTTTAGTTGAATCATGAAGTTTATTATTGGTTTCCTGTTGCTTTTTGCTGGGCTGAAAGCGATTGGCAGTGTTCCTTATCGTTTCTCTGAAAGTCCATGGATATCTGAATCTGTGGCAGATGAGGGAAAATATCACATGCCCGGAATGAAGACTAAGCCGAAGAAGTACTGGAGTTGTGTGGGTGTAATCCCTGTGGATAGTCGTAATAGTGTAGACGAGACAGATAAAATGCGCGGATTGCAATACCATCTCTTGTGTCAGTCCTTGGCGGGATTGACGAACCGTGCGGTAGAAAAAGGCAAGAGTGAAATAGCAGTCTGGTTGTGCGACCACGGTGGAAAGACTTCTTATAAACTTTCCAGACAGGCTTTGGAAGATATGGGGATACATGAACAAGGCATGCAGAATGGGCTTGAACTGGCATGCAATGAATACTCCTCTGTGGATGGTGTAAAAGTCCAGTTAAAAGGAATGTTCGATGGATATGTATTGACCGATGTGAAGAATAATCCGGAAAGTGGTGTAGTGGCATCTGTCGCTTCTCATGTTTACAATTCCATTATTGTGGATATTCGTGATAAGGAGTATTTTGAGAAAGCGGGGTATAAGATGAAATATGATGCCACCCGAAAGACTACAGTGGATGCCTGGCGTGAATTCAGAAATAAATGCAGTAAAAGGGCACTGGTCATAATGCCGGTGCAAACCGGAGAATTGCGCGAATTTGCCATCAAGAACAATCTGTTTGTATTGAACCTGAACAAGGAACTGGGAGACGCTGGGGCCGGACAAAACATTTCATTACTCGAAGAAGTGCTTACCTGGCTGGAACCCAATGCTCCGGTATACGGTTGGGAGCAAGGAGTAAGTGAAGATCAATTTGTAGCCCGTGTATCCAAAAGCGGACATCCGATGATCCCCTGCGACTGGAGCTATAATCATTCGTTATTGTCCCTGCTTTATGAAAAAGGCCGGGAACAGGTATTGCCCCGGATTTTCGATCCCCGGTCTATCGATTTCAAGAAAAAGAAAAACTTTGTTTCTTTTTTCCTTTCCGATGGTGATAACATTCAGTGGATGATGCAGGATTTTGCTTCCCGGTATTATGATGTTCCGGAGGCAGAAGATGTGAAGATGACTTTTGGATTGCCGGTTGCTACGTTGGCGATGATGGCTCCTGTACAGTTCAACAATCTGATGGGCTTGCAGAAACAGAATTGCTCGCTTATGGAGATGCTTGGCGGAGGCTATTATTATGTGGATACGTACAGTCAGGATAATAACCGGAAAACCAATCTGAGAGTGGCAGCAAAACGCTTGGCGGTTTCTATGCGTCAATATCAGATCAAGTTATTGGGAATAATGGCTATGGATGTGAAGTCGGAAGCGGCCAAAGAAGCCTATCAAGTTTATGTGGACGCTAATGACCAGTTGGAAGGCATCGTTGTTTTGCAATATTCTCCGTATGCCGGAGGTGAGGGAGAAGTCTTCTGGGTGACTAATAAGGCAGGATATGATATTCCGGTTATTACGGTGAAATATTCTCTCTGGGACAGAATACATGAACGTGAAGGTTCTCCCGACTTTATAGCTTCGAAGCTGAAAGAGGAAGCACAGGAAGAAAGTTTCTCAGTGGTATGTGTGCACGCTTGGAGTCGTTTTGAAGGCGATACTTATGGAGCCTCAGCTGCCAAACGGTGTGCCGAACGATTGGACGACCGTTTTGAGGCGATTAATATGCAGGAATTGGTTTGGCGTTTACGCATGAGTCGACGTCCTGAACAAACTCTGGATTATTTGAATAAAATCTATTAATGCTTATGAAGAAATTGATTTGCTTTTTCAACCTTTGCCTTCTGCTCGTTTCGTGCGGACAGAAGTCTCAGGTGTTTTTAGTATCTTTGGTGAATCCACTGATGGGAACTGAGTCGACTTTCGAGTTCTCACATGGCAATACTTATCCGGCAGTGGCTGTACCCTGGGGGATGAATTTCTGGAGTCCGCAGACAGGAGAAAATGGAAGTGGTTGGATGTACACATATAAGGATAGCTTGATAAGAGGCTTTCGCCAGACACACCAGCCCAGTCCGTGGATCAATGATTATGGAACATTCTCCATTATGCCCGTATGGGGTGAACTGACTATGGATAATCAAAAACGTGGAATGCGTTTTTCACATGAGAATGAGAAAGCGGCTCCCGATTGTTATCAGGTAAAGTTCGATAATGGAGTCAGTACAGCATTGTCTGCTACTTCACGTGGAGCTGTTTTTGAGATTACATATCCTTCGGAAGAAGGGCAGTATATTGTGGTGGATGCTTATCAACACGGTGGAAGTGTGGTATGGAACAAAGAAGAGAATTGCATCTATGGTATCACTCATTATAATAATGGTGGAGTGCCTGAAAATTTTGCTAATTACTTTATTATCGAATTTGATAAACCCGTTGTCGAGTCCGGCACCGATGAAAATTCTTGTGCGTACGTTAAGTTTCAACTGGAAGCTGGCGAAAAAATGACTGTCCGTACAGCTTCCTCTTTTATTAGCCACGATCAGGCACGTCTGAATTTCAACCGTGAAGTGGCTGGACGCTCACTGGCAGAAGTCTCAGCAGAAGCGAAAAAAATATGGAATGATCAACTGGGACGTATCCAGGTGGAAGGCGGGACACATGAGCAGCAGAAAACATTCTATTCATGCTTATACCGTACCCTTTTATTTCCGCGTGAGTTCTATGAATTTGATTCGGATAACAAGCCTGTTTATTACAGTCCTTACGATGGACAATTGCATGGCGGATATATGTATACTGATAACGGATTCTGGGATACTTTCCGTGCGGTACATCCATTGTTTACTTTGGCATATCCCGAGGTCAGCGGACGAATCATGCAGTCCTTAGTGAATGCATACGATGAAAGTGGATTTATGCCAGAGTGGGCCAGTCCCGGACATCGTGGCTGTATGATCGGAAACAATTCAATTTCTTTGCTTACCGATGCCTGGATGAAAGGGATACGGACATTTGATAAAGACAAAGCTTTGGAAGCCATGTTACATCAGACGCAGGCGCGCGGAGAGATAGCGTCGGTAGGACGCGACGGATATGAGGAATACGACCGTTTAGGTTATGTGCCTTATCCTGAAGTGCCCGAGGCGACTGCCAAAACTCTGGAATATGCTTATGCTGACTGGTGTCTGGCACGTTTTGCAGAAGCTACGGGAAACCAGGAAATTGCGAAAGCCTATTATAAAAAGGCACAGAACTATCGCAATTTGTTTTATCCCGAAAAAGGTTTCATGTGGGCAAGGGATGCCAATGGCAAGTGGCGTGATAACTTTGACGCCACCGAGTGGGGAGGACCTTTCACTGAAGGCTGTTCCTGGCATTGGACCTGGAGTGTATTCCATGATCCGGAAGGTTTGTCTACGCTTCTGGGTGGTCATGAACAAATGGCAGAACGACTTGATTCCATGTTTACGGCTCCTAACACCTTTAATTATGGTACTTATGGTTTTGTTATTCATGAGATAGCTGAGATGGTGGCACTCAATATGGGGCAGTATGCCCATGGAAATCAACCCGTGCAACATGCTATCTACTTGTATAATTATGTAGGTCAACCTTGGAAAGCACAATACCATACACGCAATGTGCTGAACAAACTGTATAACTCCGGTCCGCAAGGTTATTGCGGAGATGAAGATAACGGTCAGACCTCAGCGTGGTATGTATTTACTGCATTGGGATTTTATCCTGTATGCCCCGGTGCTTCCGAATATGTACTGGGAAGTCCGTTGTTCAATAAGGCAACTCTTTCCTTGCCCGGAGGAAAACAGTTTGTAATTCATGCAGAAAACGCGTCGGAGGATAATTGCTATATTCGTTCGGCAACTCTGAATGGGAAGAATTTCTCCCATAATTTCCTGAAACATGAAGAACTAATGCAAGGCGGTGAACTTAAACTAATCATGGATTGTGTTCCTGATAAAGAAAGAGGAGTAAAGCCTGAAGACGCTCCGTATTCCTATAATAAATAAACTTATTGGTGGAATTAATTTCTCTTTTCGGGCATGAACAACGGAATGATTCATTTACTATGCTAAACCAAGGGTACTTCCCATCAGGACTGAGGGTATTTCCCACTACGACTGAAGGTGCCTCCCACTAGGACTGAAGGTACCTCCCACTAGGACTGAACTTGTGTTTCACAGCGACTGATCATGATGGAACACCAAGTGTGTTGTTACACAGATGATTATGGGGTATATGAACTTTTATTTGCTCTTCTCTTTTCGGTTTTGAGGGAAAGTTGACGAGTAAACAAGTTGACAAGGGGACAAGGTTCCATGCGGCATAGGAGCATT
>ERZ1504847.301-NODE-301-length-17523-cov-3.697103_pt1 | contig 17523 bp, 10 predicted proteins | sample MGYA00572102_ERZ1504847 | MGnify/ENA primary metagenome ERZ1504847 (study PRJEB39906, sample SAMEA3182089) | gut metagenome | biome: human; feature: gut; material: Stool; isolation source: human stools | place: Canada | collected 2013-02-04 ...
ATGGTAGAGGAAGCGGAAATTAGACATAAAGATTATGTAGATTTAGGCCAGACAAGTTACTATCCCAAAGTACTGTCTGGAGCATTTGTGGAAGATATATATTATGGATTTTGGTCAAATCACTATTTATTAAAATGGTTAATCAAAAATGTATTTCCACGAATATTTATTCGGCAGCATATACCAGGAAACGTTTATTTAGAGCCATACAAACAAGTGGTATATGATGTGTTAGAAAGTAAGGGATTTGTCTTGCTAAACAAATGATAATATATATGCCACTAAGAAAATGACTGTTGTCACTTATTGGTGGTAAATATAGACTAAAAAAATAAGGATAGTCAAAGAGGATACAGTCTTCATAATGGCTATAATACAGTTCTACTTAGGGATATTCAGTAAATGTCCTTATTTTCTATAAATGGAGAGAGGAGTATTAATTTTTAGAGACTTTTCTCTTCATTTTTTTGTGCAGATCCCAATTTTCTTCCTTTTTTGATAATATTATTTACATATCTGTATCTTCCACCCTGAAGTCATGGCATAGGGGTATAAACTGGTTCCATTCATTATATACAGCATCAGTAAGAAACCGCTGTAGGCTTCACTGCTTGAAACTAGAGTTCCATCGGTGAGAAACTGTAGTTTCATCAGTAAGAAACCATAGTTCCAAAGGCTTGAAACCAAAAGTTTCGAGCGTATGAAACCAAAGTTTCAAGCAATAGAAACTAGAGTTTCAAGCAATGGGAACTATAGTTTCAAATAGGGAAACGAACTTGACTTGATATCAGTAGAAGTGCAGGAGGGAGCTAAGATGAAACAGCAACGTGAAACAGCAGTGTGACGGCAATACTTGCCATCACACTGCTGTCACACGTTGCTGTCACGGTCTTATGATTTAATTATCAGACTATTATCACTCGTTTGGTGACAGGTGACAGCAATTTTTCAAATATATTTCTTTATGTAGACCGATTATTTCGTCAGAAGACGGATACTTCCTGCTTTCACTCCGCCGGCTTTGGCAGTCAGAATAATTTCTCCGGCTGTTTCATTTGTTTGTACGATAGCTGTAAGCATTCCGTTGAAAGCGTGCATCTTCGGAAGATGGAACAGGTCGAGACTCGTGGGGTCACCGTTGGCTCCGGCACGGTATTTTCCGGCACCTTTGACGGAGAAGTTGATCAGACGACTGTCGGCAGGGCAGAGGTTGCCGTCTTTGTCCACCACTTTCACTGTCACATAAGCGAGGTCTTTGCCGTCTGCCGTCAGTTCGTTCCGGTTGCTGACCAGTTCGATGTGATGAGGCTTGCCTGCGGTGCGTACACTCTTTTCTGCTACTGCTTTTCCGTCTTTATCGTAGGCTACTACTTTCACTTCACCCGGTTCATATATGGCATCCATCCACATCAGACGGTAGCGGCTTTTCAGTGAACTGTTGTTCTTGCTTTGTTTACCGTAGCTTTTTCCGTTGATAAACAGTTCGGCAGCAGGGTAGTTGGTGTAAACAAATACCGGAGTTACTTCACCTTCGCGTCCCGGCCATGTCCAATGCGGCAGGATATGCAGTGTTTCCGCTTCCTTATTCCATATGCTGCGATACAAGTAATAGCGGTCTTTGGGGAGACTGGCAAGGTCGATAATACCGAACATGGAACTATGATTGGGCCAGGCATCAGTATCATAAGGGGAAGGCTCACCCAGATAATCGAAGCCGGTCCATACAAACTGTCCGATGGTCCAGTGATGATCGTCCGCCAAAGCGAAGTCCTCATCGGGGATGTTGGACCATGAACATGCCTCTACGTCATAAGAAGAACATTGATGATCATCGTACTGGGCACTTTTCTTATCTTTTACGGGAAACTTGTAGACACCGCGTGAGCTGACGGTGGACGCAGTTTCACTACCCAGAATAAGATTTTGCGGAAGTTTGTCATACGCCTCCTGATAGCGATTGGCGCGGTAGTTCAGACCGGGGATATCGATCATGGCAGCAAATCCGTTGGCTAGAACACAAGTCACCTGGTCCATGCCGCAGGTAACGGGGCGGGTAGGGTCTTCACGGTGGCAGATATCTTGCAGGAACTTGGCTACTTTATATCCTACAGGGCTGCATTGCGTGGGGACTTCATTACCGATACTCCACATCACTACACAGGGATTGTTACGATAGTTGTGCAGCATATTCACCATATCGCGTTCTGCCCATTCGTTGAAGTAACGGTGATATCCGTTTTCACACTTGGCGATGTCCCATTCGTCGAACGGTTCGATCATCATCATGAATCCCATTTCGTCGCACAACTCCACGAGTTCGGGAGCCGGCATATTATGGGAAGTACGAATGGCGTCGCATCCCATATCCTTTAAGAGTGTGAGCTGGTGGCGAAGTGCCGCTACGTTGATGGCCGCACCCAGCGGACCTAAGTCATGGTGGTTGCATACACCTTGGAATTTGCGGTGTTTTCCGTTCAGGTAGAAACCTTTGTCGGCAATGTATTCAATGCTGCGGATACCGAAGCGGGTAGAGTATGTATCTACCAGTTGGTTGTCTGCGTACACTTTCGATACAGCCTTGTAAAGAGCGGGGCTTTCCGGCGACCAGAGTTGAGGCGCGTTGACGATGAAGTTTTGTTCAAACGGCTGCCCGTGATTGATGCGGCCTTTGTTTTCTTTGCGGGTCACTACCTTTCCATCCGGTGACAGGATTTCTGTCTCTATACGGATTTCTGTCTTTTCGCCGGCATTCTCTATCTTGGTTTGCAGGCGTACGGCGGCAAATTCATCATTGACATGCGGGGTAGTAATCTGCGTGCCCCATACCGGAACGTGTACTTTCTCCGTCACGATCAAGTGGACGTTGCGGTACAGACCTGCTCCCGGATACCAGCGTGAAGACTGGGGGCGGTTTTCGAGGCGTACCGCCAGTGTATTGTTCTTTCCGTCTTTATTCAGGAAAGGGGTGACGTTGCAATGGAAAGAGTTGTAGCCGAAGGGCCAGAAGCAAGCCTCCTGTCCGTTGACGTATACACGCGCTTCACTCATTGCTCCGTCGAACAGGAGAGTGACTTCTTTGTCGGCGGGAACGTCGAAGCTGGTGCGATACCATCCGGTTCCGACATAAGGCAGTCCTCCGGTACGTCCGGTTTTCAGTGATGCCTTCTTCTCAAAGTTCTGTGTGACTGCTACGTTTTGCAGGTCGTTGTTCATGTCGAAAGGTCCGAAGATGGCCCAGTCATGCGGGATAACGACCGATTCCCATTTAGTATCATTGTAGTCAGTCTGCACAGCTTCCGGAAAATCTCCTTTACTGAATTTCCAGTTCTTCTCAAGCAGCGTCTCGCTGCGCTGTGCCTGTAGCATACAGGCTGCGCTCATCAAAAGTACAGTAAACAACTGTTTCTGGTGTTTCATGTTCATTCTCACTTTTTTATTGGATTTTAAAAGCATCTAGTGCAATTGTAGGCGCATTATTATCGAAACAGCCTAGGTTATAACCGTCATTATAGCCATTCGGGGCTTGTGGCTCCCAATAGAAGATACCTTCCACATCGGCTTGCATCATTTTTGTAATGAGTTGTTTGCAGGCCTCTGCCTGATCATAAGGCATACCTATCTCGCAAATCATGACAGGTTTGTTGTATTTCTGCTTGACATGCTTGATATTGGCAATACAGTCATCGGCTACTTTCAGCCAACCACCGGTTTTGCCTTCCTGCTCTGCCCAATATGGATAGAGCGACATGCCTATCATGTCGTATTTACCTCCATTGGCTTGAAGAATGTCGAACATGCGGTTGTATACCCATTGGTCGTTTCCCGCGTCCAGGTGGACAATGACTTTGGCGTCGGGACATATAGCTTTCACGGCATCATATCCCACATTGTTGAGTGCAGTCAGTTGTTCGGGATTATCAACAGACCCCACAGGAAGCATCATGCCGGGAGTTGTTTCATTACCTACCTGTACCCATTCCGGTGTAACCCCAACCGCTTTTAACGCGGTAAGAACTGATTTCACATGTTCACCGAGAGCAATTTTGAGATCATCAAATGAAAGCTCTTTCCACGCCTCCGGCATTTCCTGATGTCCGGGGTCGGCCCAGGTATCAGAAAAATGGAAGTCGATCATCGTACGTAATCCCAGACGCTCGGCACGTTTTGCTTTCACTATTACGTCATTCATGTTGTTCCAGCCGTCTTTCGGGTTAACCCATACACGAAGACGGATAGAGTTGACTCCGCAATAATCACGCAAGAGTTCCATACACTCCATCTCTTGGCGATTCTCGTCCGGCGTGTAGAACTTGAGTCCTTCCGCTTCCATTTGAGTCAGCCAACTTACGTCTGCACCACGTGCAAAGCCTTCTTCTTTTACAACCTTTTGCGGTTCTTCTTGACGAGGATTTGTAACCGGGCCATCTTCACTACACCCGTTTGTAGCCATTGAAGCAATGAGTGCTACTATTGATAATATGCTTGCTATTTTCATTGAAACTGATTTATTTAAGTGAGTAAGAATAAGTTTGGTGTCCCAAATCAACGGTAAGGACATAGGTTTTGCCTATTTCGAGTTCATCGTCTCCGTCAAATCCTGCTGAGGATTCAGAATGCTTCAGGTGCAGAATGCCGGAACCACCGCCGAAGAAAAGGTTCCAGTTGTTATTTATCAGCACTTTTACTCCCCAAGGACTTTTCTTTTCTTTAATGAACTCGGCTGTAAATATCTCTGGATTTTCTGCAGACTGTGTCATGGGGGATTCAGACCAATTATCGTTAAGTCCGGTAAATGTCACAGTCTGCACTTGAGTCAGTTCATAGGTCAATGACTTCATGTTGAAATCCATAACATACAGCCCTTGTGCCGGTGCGGGAATGTTGTCTTTAGACTCTGCAAGGATCAATGTGCCGGACAAGTCGGTAGAGCCATCGGCTGCATTATAGGCGGGCTCCCATGCTTGTTCAGTATATGCACGATATCCCCATTCAGAATCTATCCAATGTGCACCACCATAGCAAAGTCCGGCTTCATCATATAAAGTGAGGTAATCGTCAAAACCTTCCCAATTGGTTATGCCGGAGAAGTACAGATACTGAGAGACTTCCGGCTGCGGAACGTCTTCTCCGATGCCGATGGTAAATTGAAGAGGATTGGATAAATCAAGAACCAGGAGATTTTCTCCGGCGGGCATAGTTACAGAAATATTATCTGCACTCTCACCGAACAAGAGGTTTTGCGAATTGCCGCCAAATGCGACAGTTTGCTCAATAGCAGGTCCTATATCGGTTGTTTCCCGGTTGTACAGGCTACCCTTTCCTGATACGGAAATGGTCAGGGTAGATTGTGTTGCCAGATTTACCGGCAGTGTCCATTGATTGCTCTGCTTGTTGTAAGCCATTTCGCCCGTTACATCTCCACTAACTGACAGACTGGCAACATGCAGCGCACTCCACCATCCTTCAACCGTGTTTACGGTAGTGTAATAGCATCCTGACGGATTCGGGAACCAAAAGTTCCAGTGACTGTCTTCCGATGAAGCATAAAATGTCTTTCCTTCTTCACCAAGATTACCCCACATTACATTATTGGCTTCGCGAAGCCACCAGTTTTCCCATCCGTTGACGCCCATAAAACCTTTATAAATGCCATCTTCAGCAGGAGAGGCAAGCATCATAGATGTGTTCTTCCAGTCCTTGTCAAGCACTTGAGCCAAGACAAGCTCAATGCGATAAGACTGGACCAGAACCTCCATGACATTAGAGTATTCGGGAGCGATGTTGGCTGCCAATGCCGAACGCATCCGAATCCATAACGGAGCCTTCTCATTGGCCTCATAACCTAAACGATCAAGCAGAGAATTAAGCTCCTCGCAAAGAAATTGACGGGAATGGATATTCTTATCCACCGCAATATTTAACGGAGCAGTAAAGTGTTCATCCTTTGAGAACTGAATCGTTATTTCCGCAACATTCACCGGAGCTTGCAAAAGTGTATCACTAAGCGCCAAACGTCCGTCGCCACTCCAATAAACTGTCAATGCCAAAGCCTGCGGATTGTCTGGCGTAAGAATAACTTCATTCGGGCCCCCCATCAATTCCATAGAGTTTCCGGACAAGACGTAAACCGGATCAATATCGCTATCACAGGAGGTGGTAGCTACTGTCATAACAGCTGACAATAATATCAATTTAACTATTGTACTAAAAACTTTCATATCGTATCTTTTTAATAGAGTGGATTATGTAGATTAGGATTGGCTGTAAGATCTGTATCAGGAATGGGATAAATATTATATTTTTTGTTCACGGCACGGCCGTCAAGAACGCCCCCTTTCCATTGCCAGATATAATCTGCTGATACAAACTTATTGAATCTTATAAGATCAGTTCTACGCACTGATTCGAGGTATAACTCCCTGGCTCTTTCATCAAGAATGAAATCGAGCGTAAAATCACTATCTGAGATTTTTCCGCTTTCATCCTGGTTATATGCACGCAAACGAACCTGATTTACAAGTTCCAATGCTTCGGCTCGCGACAGCCCTGTTCCTCCTCTTAGTTGTGCTTCGGCTGCCATCAGATAGATGTCGGCAAGCCGGAGTAGGGGATAGTCGGTAGAGCATCCTGTGGCAGCAGAATTGGATGCTGCTACGCCCTCATCAGTGAGATTGGAGAACTTTTCAAAGAAATAGCCTTCGGCTTGGTTATCGATTGCACCGGTAAAGAACTGTGCTTGTCCTTCTGTATAAAACATAGCGCGGCTGTCTTTGGTTGTAGCAATATCTCCAAACTTTGCTGTCATCTCACCACGCGCACGAAACATACCCCAGCCGTTGGACAATCCGTACTTGGCGGGGTCTTGTGTGCTCGAATTGCCACATGATCCACAAATTATATATGTTCCTCCGCCCCACGTAACTGATGTTGTGGCGTCACACACCATAGCAAACAAAATTTCATGTGTTCGCTTGTGATTATCGGCATTAAATAATTTGGCATATTCCGGTTCCAGATAGAATGCAGGATTGGAAATTACTTGTTTGCAAGCAGTAATACATTCTGTATAATACTTAGTATCCACATTGCCACGATATACTGCGCTGTTTAAATAAAGACGGGCAAGGAGTGCCCATGCCACGGGTTTACTGGCACGGCCGTATTCGTTGGTAGCGGGCAATGCTGATGAAACTCCTTCGGCAACCAGTTCTTTCAGTTCGCTTTCGATAAAATCAAACATCCCAATCCCATCGTAGGCTTCCGGGATATAACCGATAACTGGCGTATTTTCATCCACTTTAGGACCTTGACGATACAAATCGAGTACCATCCAATAACTGAATGATCTCATAAAACGAGCTTCCGAACGGAAAGTACGGATCTCAGTTTGTTCGGCTTCTGAAAACCGGGCAATCTCTTCATCCGAACAATGGCGAAGAAACTCATTACACAAGGCTATGTTGAAGAAAAGCCAGTAATAGGAGTCAGAAACCCAAGAATCTTTCGCATCCCAACTGATATAGGTAAGGTCAGACAGGTTGTTTCCTGAAAGCCAGGTATTAGCTACTTCATCGGTAGCGGCTTCTTGCAGATTGAAATAGCCACGGGAAAAGTCTTGCTTGTTAATGCTGGTGAGGTCTCCGTTGTCTCCACCTTGTCCTTGTCCTGCAAGAACATACGAGGCATATATTTTGGCAAGAACTCTCTTATAATTTGCCGCTTCAGCATAAACATCTTTTGAGGTATCTTCTGTTGTCGGCATCTGATCAAGAACATCTGTACACGAGCTTGCTACAAGGGTCATGCACCATACGATTATTGTTAGTATATTAATTTTCTTCATGGTTTATTCAGTTAAAAATTAAGGCCAATAGTGATAGAATACGTGCGGGGACGCGGATAAACAGATGTGTCGACACCATTGGCTGTTTCAGGGTCTACACCTTTATATTTAGTCACGGTAAAGACATTCTGCACCATGGCAGAGGCATGAAGGCCGATGGTCTTATATATGCGACCGAAGTCATAAGAGAGTTGCAGGTTGTCCATCTTCAAGAACGAAGCGTTTTCAAGATAATGGTCACTGAGAAACTGCCTCTTGGTAAAGCGGGTATCCAGGAAACTCCGATTTAAGTTATTAAGTTGATAATCGTTATAGCTCATGGTTTCCCATGCACCTGTATTCATGGCCATACCATTAAAGATATATCCTCCTATATTGGCTCTAAGCGAGGTTGAAAGTGTCCACTTCTTATAGCGCAGCGAGGTTGAAAAGCCCAAAATCCAGTCTGGTGCCGGTGAATGATGATGGTAGCGGTCTTTGTTCGTTATCTCGCCATCTCCGTCAAGGTCGGCATACAAGCCTTCAATGGGTTGCCCCGTCTCCGCATCATACAATTGCTTGTATAAATAGAATGAGTAGGGAGCGTAATCAGTAGAGAACACCTGCATCTGGTAAGCATCAATCCAGGGACCTACTTCTGTGTCAGGGCTTGGAGCACCGGGAGTAAGCGTAAGATTCTTTATCCTTACTTTTTGCCATGCAGCATTGGCACTTGCCGTCCATGACCAATTTTTTGTATTGATGATGTGTCCGGTAACAGAGAGTTCAAGTCCTTTTGAGTCTACATTGCCCACATTTTGAAGCATTAGCTTATCAAAGTTCGTACCGGCTGGCATCGGAACAGTGGCCAGAAGATTTTCGGTCTTTCTGGTATAGAAATCAGCAGAAAAGGTAAATCTGTTTTCTAAAAATGCCAGATCTATACCATAGTTCCATGATTTAGTAGTTTCCCATTTCAATTCAGGATTATATGCTTCAGGACGATAGGTATATATCGGATTTCCGCCAAACAGGTATTGTGCTCCGTCAAGTCCCGGAGTGTAGACCGGAATGTAGCCATAATTGGTGATACCATCTTGCTGTCCGGTTATACCATAGGATACGCGCAACTTCACGTCATTCATCACTGTGCGCAAAGGCTCAAAGAAGTGCTCTTGTGAAACCCTCCAAGCTAAGGCTACTGAGGGGAAAGTACCCCAACGATTGTCGGATGCAAATCGAGACGAGCCGTCGCGGCGCATGGTGGCCGTAAGCAAATAGCGATCCATGAATGTGTAATTCAAACGCCCATAGTATGACATGAGTGAATGCCGCTGATCGGTTGCGGCAGAAGTCGACTGCTGTACTCCATCGGCACTCAGAATGGCATAAAACGGAGTGGTATATTTCCAGAATTGATAATCATATCCTGCTGTTACATCAATGCCGGAATGAATAGCATCGAAGTCATTATGATAATTGGCATAAATCGTGAGCAGTTTATTGTAATTCTTTTGCGGGCCGTATGTGTAGTCACGTCCGCCGGTTGTATAATAAGAAACGGCCTCTTTAGGTACATAAATATGTCCTTTGCCTTTTGACCAGTCATATCCGCCCGTAGTATGCAAACGCAAGCCCTTTACCCATTTTACATTCCAATCCACGCTGGCACTTCCTATAAATCGATAGACATCCGATGTGGAATCGTATTGATTCAGTCGGCCGACAGCATTGGCTAATGCTCCCGTCACCGGTACGCCATTGGCATCGATAGCCTCGTTGTAACCACCAAAGGTGTCGTTTCCGGAATATACCGGAATGGTGGGGTTGAGCGTACTGCCTGCCCAGATTGCATCGGTATCAGCAAAGCGATTCTTAGAATAAGTGCCTTTTAAACCTATATTAAATCTCAGCTCGTTATGGAAAAACGAAGGAGTAAGGTTTACGTTTCCGGTAAAGCGTTTTGTATTATCCGTTTTCAAGATACCATCCTGATAATACATACCGGTTGAAACACGAAATGGCAACCAAGGAAGTGCAAGTCCTGAAACACTAAGGTTATTATCTGTTCCGAAAGCTGTTTGATAAATTTCATCGTTCCAGTTTGTACGATAGTCACCAAGCAATGACTTTTGGTGTTCCGTACCATACTGATTGACAATATTTATAAATTCGTCTGTGTTCAGCATATCCGAAGTCTTGGTCTTGGTTGCAATGGAATTGGTCGTTTGGAAAGAGACCTTAATATCACTCCCGCTTCCCTTTTTGGTTGTTATGATGATGACGCCGTTGGATGCTCGTGATCCATAAATAGCAGTGGATGAAGCATCTTTCAGCACGGTCATACTCTCTATGTCGTTCGGATTTATAAGGCTTAGAAAGTTTCCGCCGCCGGATATGGAACCACCCACTTCCATAGGAACCCCGTCCAGTACAATTAATGGGTCATTGGATGCGTTAAGTGATGCGCCACCACGAATGCGTATGGTTGAGACAGATGTAGGCGAACCTCCGCCATTTACTATTTGCACACCGGCGATCTTGCCATTCACAAGCTCTTCAGGCGATGAAACCATGCCTTTATTAAAGTCTTTAGTACCCACAGAGGCAACCGAGCCGGTCAGATCGCTTTTGCGTTGTGTTCCGTATCCGATGATTACTACATCACTCAGTACTTGTGAGTCGCTTTTCATTTGTACATTCAGTACGTTACTGTTTACGGGGATAGTTATCACTTTAGTTTCATATCCTACGTAAGAAAATTGTAGTTCCTTACTGTCTTTCGGTACATTCAGAGTATAGTTTCCGTCAAAGTCGGTCACTGTACCTGTGGATGTTCCTACGATAAGAATGCTGACTCCGATCATCGGCTCTTTGTTCTCATCGATCACTTGTCCGGTCATTTTCTTGTCTCCCTGTTGGGCAAAGGCAGGAATTGCGCCTCCAAGAAAAGCTGTACATAATATAAGTAGTACAGTCAGATGGCGTAGATTTAAGATATTACAGTTCATAATTATTGTGTAATTGGTAAAAGATTTATTTTATTGAAATATCGGTTAATAGTATCATTCGGTCGGGAGAAGTGGTATACATCTTTATCTATAGCTGCCTTACGATCTGCTCTCAAATAGCCGAGGGCACGGTAAGCATGTGCGAAAGGTGTGGAAGTCGTTTTACCTTGTGTGCTGACGAAGGCAAATAACGGACAAATACAAGTAAGAATAAACTGTCTTTTCATGCTATCAAATTTAGTGGTTTGTTGATAGCGGCAAAGATAGACTGCCTGGCATTTTCATAAAAGCACAGATTGGACATATAAGGATAAAAATAGGACGAAAAGCCCTAAAATGCCTCTACAGCCCGTCATTCAAGTATTGGCGCGGTGTTTTTCCAAACTCTGCCTGAAAGCATTTGGAGAAATAAGAATGATTGGAAAATCCTACCATATACATCACTTCGGCAACGGTGAATTTCTTTTGTTGCAATAACATGGCAGCTTTTTTCATGCGGATGGACTTGATATATTCCACGGGAGACATTCCGGTGAGTTGCTTGATTTTCCGGTAAATCTGTTTGTTACTGATTCCCGACAGTTCGCAAAGTGCGTTGACATTCAGGTCTGCATCGGAGAGGTGATCTTCAATCAGACGGATAATGTTCGACAGAAATTTCTCATCCTGCGATTCTGCTTCGATCGGTTTAAGTATGGGGAGAGATTCCAACTGTTTTTTGGATGCTATGACTGGTATTTCGTCTTCCTCTACAGCAATGACCGGAATGCTCAGCCCGATGGAAGTTCCCTTTCCTTTTTCGGAGGTGACTCCATCGATAGAACCGCCGTGTAATTCCGTGTAGGTCTTTACCAGATAAAGTCCGATACCTGTGCCTTCTTTGCTGCCGCTATGGGGTGACTGGAAGAAACGTTGGAAGATATAAGGAATATCCTGTTGCGGAATGCCTGCTCCCGTATCGGAAACGCAAATCTCCAGCAAACCGGTTTCCTGCCGATAGAAAAGGGATAAGCGGATATTTCCGCCCTCTGAGGTGAACTTGACAGCATTTGATAATAGATTATCTAGTATTACTCCAAGTTTGATGGCATCCATATCGGCGTAAATCTTCGCTTTGTTTGCTTCGAAATGGAACGTGAACCGTTTGTCCTCCTCATAGACTGAAAACAAACTGCGGCTGAATGATACAAGTTCGATGCGTGACAGGATAAGCAATGAATCTTTATTGTCTTCAATCCGGTTGAAGTTGAGTACCTGATGAATCAGCGAGTTGATTTTCATGGCGTTGCGCTGCACTTCTTCCAGTGTCTGTTTTTCGTGTACTTCTTCCGTAGACGGAAGTAACTGGCTGATAGGAGCTATGATCCGGCTGAGAGGTGTCTTCAGCTCATTGGATAAGTTGGTGAAGAATGCCATTTTCTGACGGGACTGTTCCAGTATTTTTTCTTTTTCCCTGCGTTCTGCTTTCAGGCGGTTTTTAACCCGGAAAAAGTTGATTGTCCATGCGATAAGACTGAGCAGCAGTAAGATATAGATGGCTTTTGCCCATATCGTATAGTACCACGGTGGAAGAATCCGGATATTCAGAATATGAGGACGGTTGGATGGTTGTCCGTCTCTCTCCAGCTTGCTGATGATAAGCTGATAATTTCCATAACTCAGATTACTGTATGTAATACGGTTGATATTGGATTTCAGAAAGTTCCATTCTTTGTCCATGCCTTCCAGACGATAGACAAACTTGTTTTTCTCGTCCAGCGAATAAGGAAGGTCGGATAACTCGAATGACAGGTTATTCTGATCATATTTTAATTTAATTGAGTTGGTATATCGGATATTGGGCACGTCATCTCTGGTGCGTGGCGATACCAGTTGATTGTTAATGTATAAGGCAGTCAACAGAATCGGACGTTCCGGTTGGTATGTGGCTTCTAGGTTGGAGTGTGAGATACCGAAGCCGTCGGCTCCTCCCAGATAGACACAATCTTCTTTCGGGTCGAACAGCAGGCTTGTAAAGCGTTTGTTTGTCATATTCTGCTGTCGGGCATCCATTGTTTTCCGGTCGATAATCCAGAGGCCGTTGGTAGTGGATACCCAGATGGAGTTCTTGACGCAAGTCATGGATAAAATCTCGTTGTTGCTGAAACTTCCGAAGGAGATACTCTGCTGGCTCTCGTCTTTGGGGTTGATGCGCATGACACCGCCATGAAATCCTACCCAAAGCAAGCCGTCCTCATCACATAACAGGTAGTTGGGGCTTTTCTCTCCGGTTAATTCGTCTGCAAATAATTTCGTTACTTCCCGTGTGCGGGGATTAATTTTATCTATTCCTTTATTATTGTAGAGCAATACCCATACATTGCCTTCATTATCGGGAATAATCTGGTTGATAAACATACCGGACAGTCCGTTGTGGACGGAGTAATTCTGTTCGGCTATATATTGTCCGGAGGTAGATTGCATCAATTTGCGCTTGTCTACTACAAAGATTCCTCCAAGGCATGTTGAAATCCATAGTTGTCCGGCGGTATCTTCAAATATATAATAGGTCCAGTTGGTATTATACGTTCCTGTATTGTCTACAATGTTGTAGTGTATGAATTGGCGGGTTGCATAATCGTAGCGGTTGATGCTTCCGTCGGTAGCAATCCATAACTGCTGTTCTTTGTCTTCGTAAATATGCCGGATGCGGTTGTGAGATAATGGATAAGTCTTGTCGCCCATTCTGTACCAAATGGCATCGTGTCTTTCTCCGGCAGGATCAGTGAAACGAATTAATCCGTTGGCTCCTCCAAACCAATAGAACCCTTTTGAGTCACGAAACAGGGAGTAGAATTGGTTTCCGTCTCCCGTACCTGTAATCTGTGAGATTGGAATAAACTGCAGCGCACTATTATAGCGTGAGAGGGAGATGCCATAGTCGGTACCCAGCCAGATGTTATGTTCCTGGTCGGCAAAGATATTCCAGATGATATTATTGGTCAACGACTGGATATTGCGGGAGTCGTGAATGATGTGTTGTAGCGGGGTGGTATCGTTATGATAGACGTAAAGTCCGTTGTCTGTACCTGCCAGTAAGTCTCCGTTTCCATCCAGGGCTAATGATTTGATCGAATTATTATGGAAGGCTTCTGTCTGTTTTATCTGTCCGGTTGACGGAAAGTATTGGAAGAGATAGCCTTCCGTACCAATCCAGACACACTGGCGGGTAGTATCTTCCAGCAAAGAATTGACGAACAGGTTACTTTGACTGCTATGGACGGGAAGAGGAATGCCTTCGAATTTCCCGTTGGACGGGATATAGCGGCATAGTCCGTTGTAGGTTCCCACATAAATTTGATTATCCTTGGTGCGGATAATGGAGTATATGGTATTGTTGGGAAGTCCGTTGCGTCTGGTATCAAAAGATGTCAGTTTCCGGCTTTGCAGCTGATAAGTGTATAAACCGTTTAAGGCGCCTAGCCATAGGGTATCTCCTTGAAGAGCCATGGTGCGTACATCTGTCGGAAAGTCAGTTTCCGGTTGCTCGTAGCGGTCAGCCCGGTAATTATAAACCAGGATTCCGTTGTCTGTCCCCATATATAAATAGGTGTTGTCTATAATGACACCGCAGTAGATACGGGTATTATTGTTTTCACCGTAAGTAAAATGTTGCTGTGTGGAGTAACCGTCATAGCTGAATAATCCCTTGTTGGAACCTATCCATATCAATCCTTCACTGTCTTGAAGGAAACAGCTGACCACCGATGCTTCAGCACCGAGATAAATATTGTCGAATTGCTGATAATTTACTTTTTGTCCATAGGCGGTGCTGCTTTGAATGCAACATGCACAAAGGAAAAAAAGAATGGCTATGATTCGTTGATACATGATATCAGGTTTGCAAGGCATTAAATCTTTAATTGTTGTGTTAATATTAGCACTCTTGATTGCAAATGTAGGAAAAATGTCGGTTACACTTGTAAATCTCCCCGTCTTTTTGTTCCTTTGCTCTATATTTATAAAACAGAATAGTTCGGAATGAAAAAGCTAATTTATCTGCTTTTGTTACCATTGGCTCTGGCAGTGGCAGCCTGTGGCGGTAAGAACGGAAGTTCAAATAAAGAATCGGTATTGGCAAGGCAAGACAGTGTAGATGCTCACGGGTTGCAGCGTATGCAAAGTTCAAAAGCTGAAACTGATATTAAGTTTAAGGGAAGAGACTATCATTCGCTGGTTTCGCGTACTCCTGACGAAAGTCTGCCTCACGTCTCCAATGAGATGGGGGATACGTATGTAGACAATAAAATAGTGTTGCGCATCACCCGGGGAAGTGAAAACGTACTCAACAAGACATTTACGAAGAACGACTTTTCATCGGTAGTCGACGCGAAATTCCTTTCAAAATCCATACTTGAAGGAATCGTATATGACAAGACTACATCGGAGGGAATTGTCTACGCCGCCAGTGTGTGCTATCCGCAGACCGATTTGTATGTTCCGCTTTCCATCACTGTAACGGCCGATGGAAAAATGAGCATAAAGAAAGTAGATATGTTGGAAGACGATTATACGGAAGAAACACCTGAATAGACTTGTGAATGGGGATATAAGACGTTTCTGACAGAAGAATTGCACAAATGTGAAAGCATTTGAGACAAACGAAAGGCAGCCGTAAGGGTTGCCTTTCGTATTTTTGCACCGTCGATAAACTTAATACCGGATAGAATGAAAAAATACATTTTGGTTATTTATATGATGGCGGCAGGATGCACGATGCTGACTGCTCAGACTAAAAATACGCAAACACTGATGCCACTCACCGAACGGGTAAACGTACAGGCTGACTCTGCACGTATCAACCAGATTATTGACGGTTGCTGGGTAGCTGTCGGGACGAATAAACCTCATGCCATTCAGCGTGATTTTACCAACCTGTTTGATGGCAAGCCCTCCTATCGCTTTGAACTCAAAACCGAAGACAATACACTGGAAGGTTATGCGAAAGGAGAAACGAAAGGACGTGCCGAGTTTTCATATTGCTATGCAACTTCCGACGATTTCAGGGGATTACCTGCCGACGTTTATCAGAAAGCACAGATCACAAAGACAGTTTATCATCACGGGAAGGGAGCTTGTCCGCAAGGAAGTTCCCGTGACTATGAGTTTTCGGTTTATATTCCTTCTTCTTTAGACAGCAATGTCTCCACCATCTTTGCCCAATGGCACGGAATGCCCGACCGGACGCTGGTCCAGACTCCTCAGGGCGAGGTGAAGAAACTGACTGTTGACGAATTTGTAGAACTGGAAAAAACGACCTTCTTCAAAAAGAATGTCGGACACGAAAAAGTGGCCAGACTGGATAAACAAGGCAATCCGGTGAAAGATAAAAATGGGAAACCTGTATATAAGGCAGGAAAACCCAACGGATGGTTGGTTGAACAGGGAGGATACCCGCCATTGGCATTCGGATTTTCCGGAGGACTGTTTTATATCAAAGCAAACTCCGACCGTAAATGGCTGACAGACAAAGATGACCGTTGCAATGCAAACCCGGGAAAGACGCCCGTTATGAAACCGCTGACTTCTGAATACAAGGCATCCACCATTGCCTACAAATTACCTTTTGCCAATTTCCCGAAAGACTGCTGGATTACTTTCCGTGTCCATATCGACTGGACGGTCTATGGCAAGGAAGCGGAAACGATTGTGAAACCGGGGATGCTGGATGTACGGATGGATTATCAGGAGCAAGGTAAGAAAGTGAGCAAACACATTGTCGATAATGAGAAGATTCTGATTGGACGTAACGACGAAGACGGGTATTACTTTAAGTTCGGAATTTACCGCGTAGGTGATAGTACCGTTCCCGTTTGCTACAATCTCGCAGGATATTCGGAAAGATAAATAGGTAAATAGTTAAGGTTAAAAGTTAAGGTGAAGAGAGAGCGATCCGGATGTTCCTGAGTGGGCATCCGGATCTTTTTTATGGGGTAAATTCAAGACTGAAAGTTAAAGAACACAAAAAAGAATGTGATCTCTGGTTATTCCCAAATCTTTCCTAAATCTGTATCGTTATTTGCAGTATAAAACTTATCAGATATAGTATTAACTAAAAAGAATAACGATTATGAAGAAAATTTTATCTTTGCTTGTGATGGCTATTGTAGCTATACAGTTCTCATTTGCCGGCGATGTGATTACAAAGGATATGAATCAGCTACCGCTTCCGGCACGCAACTTTATCAACCGTCATTTTACCAAACCTCAGGTAGCTCATATCAAGATTGATAAAGATCTGTTGGAGTCTGCCAAGTATGAAGTGTTATTGACGGACGGTACGGAAATAGATTTTGATAGTAAAGGTAACTGGGAGGAAGTAAGTGCTAGTAAAGGGCATGCAGTTCCGGCAAGTGTTGTTCCTTCGTTTGCTGTCAGTTATCTGAAAGAGCATAACTTCACAGAGCCTGTGACAAAAGTGGAGCGTGACCGGAAACGATATGAAGTGGAATTAAGTACCGGCGTTTCTTTCAAGTTCGACAAGAAAGGAAAATTCCTGAAAGCGGATGATTGATGATTAAATGAAAATATGATATAACCTAAATCCTAAGAATTAATTATGTTGAAGTTTAAGTTTGGCGCATGGGCAGTCGTTTTAATGCCTGTCTCTTATACACATCTGACGCTGCCGACGAATAGAGAGGTGTAGAT
>ERZ1504847.383-NODE-383-length-13818-cov-3.840296_pt1 | contig 13818 bp, 8 predicted proteins | sample MGYA00572102_ERZ1504847 | MGnify/ENA primary metagenome ERZ1504847 (study PRJEB39906, sample SAMEA3182089) | gut metagenome | biome: human; feature: gut; material: Stool; isolation source: human stools | place: Canada | collected 2013-02-04 ...
GTTCCTGATCCGAAAGCAAATCACCTTCTGAAGTAGAAATCGTTTCTATATATTCTCTTGCCGCAAAATAATCATCTATATTAGAAGGAGTAGATTTCTCAAAACGATCCCAAAACTCTTGTATCTCTTCTGTTGGATATTTAACAGAAGAAATAAAAAAATCATTTTGAAGGAATTCTTCAAAAGTATATCTAGAAAAATCAGTATGTTTCAGTTCTGAATTAATCATTTTTATTGTCTTTACATTAGGATAACAGTTCTACTTTGATTTTATACTCACTTTTCTCAAACTATTTTCGATATTTTTTTGATGGGCAGGAAAAAGCTGAATATTCTTCTCTCCTATTCTCGCTTGAATAGATTCCGTACACGCCCCAAAGCCCGCTGGATAGAGTTAGATACAGACTGATAATTCATGTCCGTGATTTTACTAATTTCATCAATACTCATATCCTTAATATACCGATAATAAACAATTTCACGTTGCCTGGTGGTTAAGGAGGACATCATAGCATGCACCTTCATATGAGTATTCTTCTCTTGTTCCTTATTTATATAAATAGTTTCCGGAGTAGAAAAATGCTCTTCGGACTGGTCTTCTTTCTCATCAGCTTCGTCCAATGAAAAAGAACTGTCTCTTATACACATCTGACGCTGCCGACGATTAAAGAGTGTATTTTTCAGTGCCACCATCAAATAAGCTATAATGTTATCAGTAGGGGTTAATTTGGCACGGTTGGTGTAAATCTTCACAAACACATCATGAATACAATCTTTGACCAACTCCCTGTCCGAAGTATACAGTAAACCATATCGGAACAGCTCTTGTACAGTCTGATTATATATTTGAGAATACGCACTCGAATCTCCTTCGAGAAACCTCTTCCATAAAAGAGAATCAGAGAGAGTGTGTATATCTGAGGCCATCTATAACAAGTTTATGAGTTTACAAGGACAAAAATAAAACAATAAATCAAAAAAAAGCCCACCTTTATAGAAAAAGTTAATTGCAAAGAGAAAAGCCATCATTTCCTATAGATAAATAGTTTTCTCTTTGCAATTTCCCCAATACTTTTTCTATTCTGGATAAAGTGTCTGGATAAAATTTATTTGTTTAAACTTCAACTACATTTTATATGCTCATTTTTCATTGTAAAGAAATGAATAGCCATATGAAAAAACTTATCTGAAGTCCGGAGCAGCAGTCTCCAAGGAAGGTACAGCGCCTTTCACAAACGGCCAGCCACCTTTCCACTGCACACGATCCATCATCAATACACGGCCCTCCGGATTAGCAACACTGACCGCATGATAGAACATCCAATCGTTTCCTTTCTTATCTGTCACCAGTTCAGAATTATGCCCCGGACCGACAAATGCCTTATTCTTCTGAATCAATATCTCATGATGATTATCTGACATTGAACGCCCTTTCTTGTCAACATAAGGGCCGAACAGATTCTTCGAACGCCCCACAACTGTAGTATATGTGCTCTTCAAACCTTCACAGCAGCGGCCGATGGAAGCAAACAAATAATAATAACCATCCCGTTTATGAATATACGTACCTTCATAAGCAGTACCGGCTATTTGCTCTATTGGAGCACCTTTCTTCAAAGAGAGACCATCATCTGTCAGTTCCGTACCATATATTCCGTGGAAGCTCCCCCAAAAAAGGTATTTCTTTCCATTATCTTCAATATAAAAAGGATCAATGCAATTCTGTATATTGATTTCATTGCTCCGGAATAACTTACCCAAATCAGTAAATGGTCCTTCCGGCTTATCAGCAGTAGCAATACCAATACCACATGTCCACTCACCTCCCCAAGTGGACATAGAATAATACATTACGTATTTATCACCGATTTTATTAATATCCGGTGCCCATATTCTCCCTTTAGGTTCGAAGTTTGGACGGGTAGCATCTGTAAAAGCAGTACCTACATAATACCAGTTTACCAAGTCTCTTGATCGATGAATAGGTACATTTTTAATACTTTCAGTTGCGTATAGATAGTAATATTCATCGTCTCCTTTTATAATAGTAGGATCGGGCAAACTAAAGTTTATTACAGGATTAGCATATGTTTTAGCGCGAACAGGGGTTGCCAAAGGGCTAGCTCCTACTCCTTCAAAAGTCATACGGACAGGCTCTATTTTTCCGTCTTTATTAAAATACATACGGTCTATACAAGTTGCACGGCTGTTCGCTGCAGTTTCGCCCAACGGACGACGGTGATAAATGATATACCATTCATCTGATCCGGGACCTTTAACTACCGAATGATGACCAGCACCGGTTGCTATATTAGTATCTTGCTGCAGAATTTTTCCGACTCTTTCAAACGGACCGAACGGTGAATCCGCAATGGCATAGGCTACACTATAATCCGGACCTCCCCAGCCACCTTCCGACCACATAAAATAATATTTTCCATTATGTTTCAGCATAAACGGCCCTTCCACATAATTTTGGGGAGTCACTTCCTTATAGATAGTACCATCCTCAAAAGGTACAATACTCAATAAATCCGGTGCCATCTTCACCATATTACAATGTCCCCAACCACCATAATACATATAATATTGTCCATCATCATCCTTAAATACAAACTGATCAATCGGCTGAGCACCATTTACAATCTTATCAATCAACGGTTTTCCCAACGCATCTTTAAAAGGTCCTGCAGGATTGTCTGCTACAGCAACTCCAATTCCGCCTAACTCATTATTATTTTGGATATCATTGGCTCCGAAGAAGAAATAATATTTATCATTAGCATGGATTACTGCCGGGGCCCACAATGCACGTCTGAGCCAGCTGATATTTTCTTTGGAAAGTACTTTCGGATGCTTGGTCCAGTTTACCAAATCTTTTGATGAGAAAGCATCCATGAATATCTGATCATCATAAGCGGCAGAATAGGTAGGATAAATCCAGTATTCGTCTCCAAACACAATCCCTTCCGGATCGGCATACCAACCAGGGAAAATAGGATTACCACTCGTTTTCGGAAGCTTACTTTTGTTTTGGGCAGATATAGATACAGAACAGCAAATTACACAGAAAAGAAAAAGATGTCTAAGTTTCATATATTATTTATTTAAAAGTTCACTTCGCAAAGATGAGAAAAAACAAAGAAAAGTTTCAGAAACTACAGTTCATTTAACAACAAAAACTGACCATTCTACTTCCATTTGCATGATTTATCAATATTTTATGCTTACTTTGCATTGTCATTATCAAATGAGAAGTACCATGAGAAGCAGATTGTTTTTATTATCCATTATCTTATTAATCGGTGTCTCTTGCCAGCATAAGAAGGCTACAACAGAGAAAGAAACTGTAGCCGCAGGAAATACCTATACGAACCCGTTACTTGAACGTGGAGCAGAGCCATGGGCTATTTTTCATGAAGGCAAATATTATTATACACAGGGCTCAGAAAACAGAGTCATACTTTGGGAAACCGATGATATAACAGACCTCTCACATGCTACTCAAAAAGATGTATGGATACCCACCGACCCCAGCAACTCCTATCATCTGTGGGCACCCGAAATTCATCGTATAAATAACAAATGGTATATTTACTTTGCCGCAGACGACGGCAATATGGATAATCACCAGATTTATGTTGTCGAGAATGAAGCCGCCAACCCCATGGAAGGAACATTTGTGATGAAAGGACGCATACAGACAGATAAAGACAACAACTGGGCAATCCATGCCAGCACCTTTGAACATGATGGCCAACGCTATATGATATGGTGCGGCTGGCAAAAACGAAGGATAGACAGTGAAACCCAATGTATCTACATCGCTACTATGAAGAATCCATGGACACTGTCTTCTGACAGGATTCTCATCTCCAAACCTGAATATGAATGGGAATGCCAATGGGTAAATCCGGATGGCAGCAAAACAGCCTATCCGATACATGTAAACGAAGCACCCCAATATTTTGAATCAAAGAATAAAGACAAAGCATGCATCTTCTATTCAGCCAGTGGTAGCTGGACTCCTTATTATTGTGTCGGATTACTGACTGCAGACGCAAAAGCTAACTTACTCAATCCGGCTTCCTGGAAGAAGTCTCCGGTTCCGGTACTACAACAAGACCCTGAAAACAATGTATACGGTCCCGGCGGAATATCTTTCACTCCGTCTCCGGATGGGAAAGAATGGTATATGCTATATCATGCCCGCCAGATACCGAATGACGCTCCTGGCGCATCCGATTCCCGTTCTCCCCGTTTACAGAAGATAGACTGGGACAAAGACGGAATGCCCGTGCTGGGAACCCCTCAAAAAGAAGAGGAACCAATGGCAAGGCCATCCGGTTCCCCTATTCATAAAAAACAGAACTAATTACAGATTGTACTCTGAGGGCCGAGATAAGAACGCTTCATTCCTCCCAAGTCAATGACAATCTTTTGAATAACGACGCCCGGATCACCACAGCGTATCTGCAAAGTGTGCTTACCGGGCTTCTTTACATACAAAGTAGACTTATTCACTCTGCAATTCTTCAATACGCTATCATACCAGATTTGAGAATATTCGATAGCTGAAGTAGAAGGAGTAGAAATGGAACCATCATCTATACGGACACTATACTTTGTATCCGAGTTAGTATGTTCCGGCAATTTGTAGTCCCGCTCAGCATGCAAGGGAAATGTCGGCAAAACATACGTATATACATCATAAATCCCGGCATTAAATGTATAGAAATCATATTCCACCCTGGGGACATCACCTGCACGATACATTTGTAAGGGAGCTGTCGGATTCCCCAACTGCAAAGAGCGCCCCTCAAAACCAAGTCCCGGAAGGATACTCATCCGAATGTCATTACTCTCAAACTTCCGGTGGAAATCGGCTGCCGGAATAGAAATGTAACCATTCTCCTCTACATACAATCCTTGTACTTCTGTGCGTGCAGGAGACTCAGGATTGAATACAGAAACCAGTACAGTCTCCTTCTGGGTGCCGGAAGTTATATCAATTTGTCCTTTCACCTTTTCTCCTGCCGGCACCTTATCCCAGTCAACAGATATATAGATACGGTTTTCCGCAGACGTCTTACCACTTTTCTGAGAGATCAGTATCCAGTCTTCCGAAGGCGTGATACTCCAGCTTAGCTCTCCGGTCCCCTGATTATATATATCTATCCAATGACTTTTACGTGAATAAGTGCTGTAGGCGGGCAATGTATGAAAACTCATTCCTCCTTTATCCAAATTTTCGCTTTCTGCCTGAAGCCCCAGCTTAGGAAAGCCAACAGGTGTGTATTCCTCTTCCATCAATGGGATCATGAAATAGGAACTCGTACCATCATAGTTCTGTTTTAAAGACATCATGTGCTTCCATTTTCCATCCAGCAGAGAGTTGTATCCATCGGTTATGATTTCGAGACTATCATGATAGCACTTCACCTGAGCCTTAAGCCGATTGGCGGCAGCACGTTGCTGACGGACATACTGACGGTAAAACTGTCCTTTGATGGTCATATGATTCATCAGTTCGGCCCCTTTCACCGGATAGTATAATAATTGATAGAAAGCCGGTTTACTCTTTTCGTCCAATGAAGCTAACAAATCCTCCGTTTTTTTCCCAATACGGCTATACTCAGTCAAGCGTCTTTCCGCTTCATTATAGTTAGCAAAAGAGAACTCCGTATCCGTACGTTTCTCTCCGCCTCCCCAATAGTTATTCCAATATCCCCAGCCCATGTACTCCGGCTTTCTGGAAAAAGCCAAATTTATATGAGAACAAGTTATATCTTCCAATGTATCGTAGTACTCCTCACCAAACATCTTTGCCAGCCAACGTGCCGGATAAGTGGCGACATTATCCGCATTGAAGCTGTCTATATCATAAGCCATATCAAGGAAAAGGGAGATTTGTGTTTCAGCCCCTTTCAAGTCTCCGCAATTCGCCAGCCAGACACGATCGGCAGTGGTATCATACGCCTTACGAAGTTCTTCATACATCAATGCCGGAGGGGTAGTACTATACCACAAATAGCTATGAGGAACACCCAAATAAGATATATGATAGTAAACGCCTGCACGTCCGGAGCGCTTTTGCTCCTGCGGACCACTCAGACGTTTCATATAACCGAAATTATCATCCGCCCAGATAATTGTAACATCATCCGGCAATTCCAGTCCGTTCGAATAGATTTCCAGCACTTCCTTATAAGGCGTAAATGCCTGTGGGATTGTTTCAACAGGTTTGTCGATATGCCGGGCAATGATCTCTCTCTGAGCATTCAGTGCACTTTCCAGCATCTTAACCTTTTCCCGCATCGGCACATCTCCGCCACCCATAGCTGCATCATGCAAGCCTCTTAAAGCCAGCGTATATACATTTTCATACGCACAGTTTTCCTTCACACGATTACTCAATACCTCGTTGATCTTATCTTTGTTCTTGTTATAATCCCATGGTCCCATCGTCTTGCTGTCCCATTCGCTGGCAGTGTTCAGCAATAACGGTTCGCAGTGACTGGACCCCATAACAATGGCAAAGGTATCAGCTACCAGTTTATTTTCCGGTATCTTATAAAATGCGGTAGAAACGGGGTGCATGGCCGGTGCCAGATGATTAGCTTTCAGTCGCAGCAACAGCTCGCATATTTTGGCATAGGTACGAGGACCGATATTTCCTCTTTCTTTCTCGAATGTCTTGGCAGCCCAAGGTTTCAGTCCCCAGTCTTCGTCATTTAAGAAAATTCCTCTGTACTTCACCGAAGGAGTCTTGGACAAAGTGGCGGGGGCATCGACATAAAGCGTCTTATGTTTCTTCACCGGAACATCAGCCCACCAGTACCAAGGAGACACTCCCATCATTTCCGAAAGCGAAAAAAGTCCGTACGCAGCTCCCCGCCTGTCGCTCCCCGCTACTACCAGCGCTTTGCTGACTCCGGGGAATGGACGGGAAACCGTCTGAATCAGAAATCGTTCCCATGTCCCTTCCAAAGAAGAGATATCTAGCTTGCCCTTCTCAGCTAACTGGCGGATCAGCCGATTTTTCTCAACTGTACCCACAATAATAATCTCTTTGTCGCCTTTCAGTTTGTCCGTCAACCGTAATTGTTGTCCGGTCACTGATTCGACGTCCGAAACAAAAAGCTCCGCAGTCTTACGTACCACCAAATAGTCATCAGTATCATAAACTACTACAGCTTTCGCTTTCGAAGTAACCAAGGGAAAAGCATACTTACTCTGAATAGCATTCTCTTTAATGACTACCTGCGACTGTAGGGCAGAAGTAACCGACAATACTACTAATAAAAAAAGAATTCTCATTGATAAAGTTTATTATAGTTGTTTTTCAGTTTATTTACGACTATCCGCGGAAACATACGATTGTTCTCCCTCCAAAAGTCATAATTATCTCCGGTAATATAAGCTACTTATTATTCAATTAAGGACAAAAAATAACCATTATCGCATAAAAAACTGTCATTCACTATAAAATGACGAGCATTTATCATTTATTGAACAGCAAATTTCCTTTATTCTTCTCTGATTAGCTTTTCTTTGCAATATTCCTTTTATGAATATTAATTCTTCTATTTAATACATATAAAGATAATTACCATGAAAAAGAATTTTCTAGCAGTGCTATTCGCATTGGCTCTTTGTAGCCCGACATTCGCTCAATGGAAGCCCGCCGGTGATAAGATAAAGACTCCGTGGGGTGAGCAGTTGAATCCTAAAAACGTATTACCGGAATACCCACGCCCCATTATGGAACGCCAGGATTGGAAGAATCTGAATGGTAGCTGGAATTATGCGATTACTAAAAAAGGAGAACCGGCACCAAACAATTACCAAGGAGAGATTTTAGTACCTTTTGCAGTCGAATCTTCCCTGTCAGGAGTAGGTAAAACCATTAACGAGCATCAGGAATTATGGTATCAGCGTACTTTTGATGTACCGTCAGCATGGAAAGGCAAACAAATATTACTGCACTTCGGAGCTGTGGACTGGAAAGCCGATGTATGGGTAAATGACGTAAAAGTAGGACAACATACAGGAGGCTTCACTCCATTCTACTTTGATATTACTTCCGCATTGAATAAAGGCAATAACCAGTTGGTTGTGAAAGTGTGGGACCCCTCTGACCGTGGCGAACAGCCGAGAGGAAAACAAGTAGAAAGACCGGAAGGAATCTGGTATACACCAGTCACAGGTATCTGGCAGACTGTATGGCTGGAACCGGTAGCTGCCCAGCATATCGCCCAACTGAAAACAACTCCGGATATCGACAAGAAGACTGTCAAAGTGGAAGTAGCCACCAACGTATGCTCTCCAGACAAAGTGGAAGTGAAAGTATTCGACGGCAAAAACCTCGTAGCCAAAGGAGCAGCGCTCAATGGCGTACCGGTAGAATTAACAATGCCGGAAGACGTTAAATTATGGACACCCGAGTCTCCTTCACTTTATAATATGGAAGTCACTCTTTATAAAGACGGCAAAGCTGTAGACCAAGTGAAGAGTTACACCGCTCTCCGCAAATTCTCAACTCATAAAGACAAGAATGGTATTACACGCCTGCAACTCAACAACAAAGACTATTTCCAGTTTGGTCCGCTCGACCAGGGTTGGTGGCCGGACGGCTTATACACAGCGCCAACAGACGAAGCATTGGTATATGACTTGAAGAAGATCAAAGATTTCGGCTACAACATGGTGCGCAAGCACGTAAAAGTAGAACCGGCACGCTGGTATACTTATTGCGACCAACTCGGACTGATCGTATGGCAAGATATGCCGAACGGAGGTCGCGGTCCTGCCGAATGGCAGATGCACAAGTACTATGACGGCGCAGACGCCATCCGCTCCGCAGCATCAGAAGCTAACTATCGCAAAGAATGGAAAGAAATTATCGACTACCTGTATTCTTATCCGAGCATCGGCGTATGGGTACCTTTCAACGAAGCATGGGGACAATTCAAGACTCCTGAAATCACTAAATGGACGAAAGAATACGACCCCAGCCGTCTGGTAAACCCTGCCAGTGGAGGTAACCACTACACGTGCGGAGATATTCTCGACCTTCATAACTATCCCGGACCGAACCTCTATCTCTACGATCCGATACGCGCTACCGTACTGGGCGAATATGGCGGTATAGGTATGGCACTGAAAGGACATCTGTGGCTGGCAGACAAGAACTGGGGCTACGTGAAGTTCAACACGCCGGAAGAAGTGACTAATGAATACATAAAATATGCAGACCATTTATTGGAACTGATCGAGAAAGGCTTCTCGGCTGCCGTATACACACAAATCACAGATGTGGAAGAAGAAGTGAACGGTCTGGTTACTTACGACCGGAAAGTTATTAAAGTAGACGAGCCTAAAATCAAAGCCATCAACCAGAAAATTTGTAACTCGCTAAATAAATAAAAGTTTCATATTAATGAATAAACTATTCTCTACAATCATGTCAGTTTGCCTCGCATGCAATGTGCAGGCAACTGACCTGTTTAAAACGAGTCAGGATATCGCTTTGCGTGCACCGTCCGTACCTCTGATCACTTCCGACACTTATCTTGCTATCTGGTCTCCCTACAACGAACTGAACGAAGGGAACACCGAACACTGGACAGCCGCCACCCATCCTTTACTGGGAGCGCTCCGGGTGGACGGGAAAGTATATCGTTTCATGGGCAAGGACAAGCTAAACCTCGAAACAATCCTTCCGATGACAAACACCGAACGTTGGGAAGCAAAGTTCACCATGAGCCAACCGGCGGCCAACTGGATACAGCCCCAGTTCGATGATTCCGGATGGACCAAGGGCAAAGCCGCTTTCGGCACCAAAGACATGAAACGCATCGGCACAGAGTGGAACACCGAAGACATCTGGGTACGCCGTAGTTTCAACCTCAATCAAGACCTGACAAACGACATTATCTACTTACGTTATTCACACGACGATGTATTCGAGCTCTATCTGAACGGAGAAAAACTGGTGGCAACCGATTATTCCTGGAATGACGATGTTACCATCGAACTATCCGCATCAGCTAAAGCCAAGCTCCGTAAAGGAACAAACATTATTGCAGCACACTGTCACAACACAACCGGCGGAGCATACGTTGATTTCGGCCTGTTCCGTGAGAACAAACAGCTCAGCAACTTCAAGGAAGCTGCTATCCAGAAGTCTGTCGATGTATTACCGACACAGACCTACTATACATTCACCTGCGGTCCGGTAGAACTGGATCTCGTATTCACAGCACCTCTGCTGATGGAAGATCTTGATCTTATCTCGACCCCTATCAACTACATCTCCTATCGGGTACGTTCACTCGACAAGAAACAACATGATGTGCAAGTGTATATCGAAACAACCCCGCAACTTGCCGTACACGAACCGTCACAACCAACCATCTCAGAAAAGATCAGCAAAAACGGAATGGATTACCTCAAGGCAGGTACCATCGACCAGCCTTACGTAAAACGTAAAGGAGACGGTGTACGCATCGACTGGGGATATGCTTATCTGGGAAGCAACAGCGCACCCAACAAGGACTTAAGCATAGGTAACTACTATGACATGAAGCAAGCCTTCATCACCAACGGCAAACTATTGCCAAACTCCCAGGATTTCATCACCCGCAGCGAAAGCGATATGCCCGCCATGGCTTATACCGAAAACTTAGGCAAGGTAGACAATCAAGGGAAAAGCGGATATGTGATGTTAGGCTACGACGATATCTACTCGATCGAATATTTCTACGAACGCCGCATGGCATACTGGAAACACAACGGTCAAGTCAGCATCTTTGATGCTTTCGAACGTGCGCAGGCTTCTTATCCCTCATTGATGAAACGTTGCCGTGCCTTCGACCAACAACTGATGGCTGATGCAGAAAAAGCCGGAGGCAGGAAATATGCCGAACTACTCGCATTGACTTACCGCCACTCCATTACCGCCCATAAACTCCTTACCGACAAGGAAGGCAACCTGCTTTTCTTATCCAAAGAGAACCATAGTAACGGCTGTATCAACACAGTAGACCTAACTTATCCATCCGCTCCACTATACCTTATTTACAATACGGAACTGATGAAGGGAATGCTCAACTCTATCTTCTACTACAGCGAAAGCGGACGCTGGAACAAGCCTTACCCCGCTCATGACTTAGGAACTTATCCAATAGCCAACGGGCAACTTTATGGTGAAGATATGCCTATCGAAGAAGCCGGAAACATGATTCTGGTAACTACAGCCATCTCTATGATGGAAGGCAATGCCAACTATGCTTCCAAATACTGGGAAACATTATCAACATGGGCAAACTATCTGATTGAGAACGGTCTGGACCCTGAAAACCAACTTTGTACAGATGACTTTGCCGGACATCTGGCACACAATGCCAATCTTTCCGCCAAAGCGATCATGGCAATCGCCGGATACGGAGAAATGGCACGTATGCTGGGCAAAGAAACAACTGCGAACAAATACATCGAAACCGCCAAAAGACTGGCGATAGAATGGGAGAAGATGGCATTTGACGACGATCACTACAAACTGGCATTTGACAAACCGGGAACGTGGAGTCAGAAATACAATCTGATATGGGACAAAGTGTTTAACATGAACATTTTCCCGCAGAAAGTATTTGATACGGAAATTCCTTTCTATCTGACCAAGCAAAATAAATATGGTTTGCTATTGGACTCCCGCGCACAATATACCAAATCCGACTGGGTACTATGGAGTGCCTGTATGTCTCCAGACGATGCTACGTTCCAAAAGTTCATCGACCCGATCTATACTTATGCGAACGAAACAACTTCCCGTGTGCCTATCAGCGACTGGCATGATACGAATACAGGAAAGATGATGAATTTCAAGGCACGTTCCGTAGTAGGTGGCTACTACATGAAGCTACTGATGGAAAAAGTCAAAGAACAGAAATAAAACGAATACTCTTTTCCTCGTTGAATATAGACAAACAGCCCTTTTGCCTAGCGTAAAAGATGCTGTTTGTCTTTTTTCATATCATTTAATGATACGATCAGTTTTCCGGAGTTATATCATCAATCAGATATTGTCCGTCAACGTTAACCACTCTGACCGGGATACTCACGGCACGTTCATACTGGCTGCCTTTAGCCGAAGTATAGTTAACCTCATACCAATTATCATTCAGATGTTTCACCGACAATGTTTTCATGTCATTTTCACCTAAATCTTGCGCACGAATGATCGGATCGGCATCTGTCGCCTCTATCAGCCTATCAACTTTCTCTATCAGCTCTTTGGTCAGAAACTTTTGCTTAATTGAATCCCCAAGTGCGAGAGCTTCTTTACCGGTGGACATGAAACTGGCAGCATAAGCCTCATAAAAGTCTTCAATCATGCCGATGGCTTCTTGTTCAATTCTACTACTGTCCGACACATTCGCCTGTACGTCAGCTGGTTCTGCCGATGTATCCATATTCTTCCGGCTCTGATTGGAACAGGAAAGAAGAAGCATTACGGACTGCAATAATAACAAATGTACAATTCTCAATTTCATAACATTAATGGTTCTTGTTTTAAACTAATAATCAGATTTCCAAACTAATCAGCCTCCCCCTTCAGAATCTCTTCAGTTTTATCCTGACCGGTATAAAAATCTATATTTGCAAAATAACACAAATATTTCCAGAAATAAAGCGTCAGGAACATTCGCACATCACGATCTGTTTTAAAATCACTGCAAAAATGATCCGTGTTCCTGGCAATTTCCCAAAATATCATAACCGAAGAAACTCCTCCTGTCGCATTTTCCGCTTTGACATACGCTTTCAAGGCCGGATGAATGGCCGGTTCCAATTCTCTTTGCCAATATGTGAAGCCATCCAACCGTTTCTTAAACGGCAATATTATATACTCAACCTGAGCTTTCATATACGCATATTGTAGTGAATCGGCAACAAGGCTAAGAGAGCCACCATGCTCCTGCTGATTCTTGGATGCTTGTTGATAAGCATCAGACTGACGATATTCTGACGGAGAAACACCATCCGGAACAAACAGCGTGCAAGAATCATTCAGAATAGCTCCATCAACAAAATAGGAATGAAGTAAACCACCCGCAATCCCTATGTTTTCATTTACCACCTAGCATCTCATGAATTACATCCTCTCTTTTATTGCTAAGTTCATCTATCAACTTTTTCGTGTGTTGTCTTATTGCTGGACTGAAGATTTGGGGATACTCCTTTTCGATTTCATCCAAAGAATAATTTTTGTTATCCCTCAAAAAGAGTACGAATACATAATTCATCAGGTCTGCTTCAGTTGGTTTCTCCTTCAAGCGTTTTTTGAAAAGAGAGGCAGCTTGTTTGTAAGCATCCATAGCCAGGCTCTTTTTAGCATTCTCTTCCAGCATCATTCCCTTACCTAAAATATAGTAAGGATCATCCGGAGAGAATTTCTCCATTTGCAACATGGTTTGCAGTGCTTTCTCCTTCTGTCCCAACGCCATTAAGTATTTAATCTTATTTGCATATGCCAGTTTGTATGAAGGCTCCAAAGCTATCGCCTCATCTGAAAGATGAATAGCCTTATTTAAAGAATCGGAATCATTAAAGAAACCCGCAGTTTTCACAGATTGGTTATTCTTCTCAACTGCTTTGGGAGAAATCTGAGCTATCGCAAAACTCGTGTTCGTGCATAAAAGCAAAATAATAAGTGTTCTCATAATTCTATTTATTATCATTGATTAGATTTTGTTTAATGTGATACACAAAGAACGACAAAAAACAATAGAAACACGAACATTTTCTATTCAA
>ERZ1504847.426-NODE-426-length-12763-cov-3.318303_pt1 | contig 12763 bp, 8 predicted proteins | sample MGYA00572102_ERZ1504847 | MGnify/ENA primary metagenome ERZ1504847 (study PRJEB39906, sample SAMEA3182089) | gut metagenome | biome: human; feature: gut; material: Stool; isolation source: human stools | place: Canada | collected 2013-02-04 ...
GAGCTGTAGAATATACAGCGAACTTAGTACTACCGGTTTTATTATAATATAATCTAAATGTACAAATATCAGTAGCTGAAATGAATGGTTCATATTTCAAATGCGAGTGAACAGGAAAAGCAATCATCGGCATTTGTTCTGTAGCTTCCACCGGAATAAGTCTGGAATGAAATTTCTTCCACGATTGAATTTCTCCTTCTTTATTAGCAATAAATAAGTAATCATTGCCGAAAGGTATGGCACGCCCTTTAGATACTCCTGAAATAGCATAGAATTTATATCCATCTGCAAATGGTATGAGATCCCAATTCAGAGGATAATTATCGTAGCGATAAATTGGATATTTTTCATGGTCAGCAAGTTCACTCCGTATCTTTTCTTTTATCTTAGCCAAAAGTATTTCCTGTTCTGTTAAGTTCCTGCGGGTAGTTACTTCCGAACATGGAGCTGATTCATTAAGAAAAGTTGCCTCATAGATACAATAAGACTGCTTATCAATAGCAACACATTTAATAGAATCGCCCTGGTGGTAAGTCAGAATATTCTGAATTGTTTCAATTAACCCCGGTTTGGCAAAGATCATATCAGTGAAATTCCAGGCAGCCGTTTCATATCTGTACAAAGTATTAGCTTCTTCTACAATAGAATCACATTTCTGTTTTAGTTCAGCTTCCGTATAACTCTCTTGCGAATACACCGTTAACCACGATGATAATAGGACGATCAATGTCAGCATGTTTTTCATATTCATTATTTTTTAGATTTTAAATGGCTCTTACTTGTTCTTATCTGTGTCTTTAGATCAAAGATAAGCATTTTTGAATATAAAAAACAAACATTGCTCTTATTATTTATCAATTAATGATCATCCAGTTCTTTCACCGGCAACGCTACAATCTCCTGCAACACACTAACGGCAGTTTCCACATTAGTCACATCCTTTATCAGCATACTCCGTCGGCCGTTCTGCTCACGCAGGTCACAGCGACGGGTATATTTCATCATGTAATCTATCATTTTGCCAAACGCCTGACTCTGATAGAACGGACTATCCGCATTGGAAACAAAGAATAGCGTCATACGTCCGCCCTTCAAGAAAACCTTCTCCACTCCCAGTCGCGCCGCCAAGCGACGGAGGGGAACGATGCGAAGCAATTCCTGCGTTTCCGGCGGAACAGGTCCGAAGCGGTCTTCCAGGCGGAAACGGAAGGCATCCACGTCTTTATCCAGCGTCAGTCCGTCCAGTTCGCGGTAAAGCAACATACGCTCGCTGCTGCCCGTCACATAGGTGGCCGGCAACAGAAGTTCAAGATCGCTTTCTATCTGACATTCGTCTACAAATTCTTCTCCACTGATCTGACCTTCTCCCTTTATTTCATCTGCATACAATTCTGCAAACTCATCATTCCTCAGTTCATGAACTGCTTCGGCAAGTATCTTCTGATACGTTTCGTACCCCAGATCGGCAATGAAGCCACTCTGTTCTGCTCCAAGCAGGTTTCCGGCTCCACGTATATCCAAATCCTGCATAGCGATATGGATGCCACTCCCCAAATCACTGAAGTTCTCAATCGCCTGCAAGCGTCGTTTTCCTTCTGCCGTCAGACTGCTCAACGGAGGCGCCAGCAGATAGCAGAAAGCCTTTTTGTTACTGCGTCCTACCCGTCCACGCATCTGATGGAGGTCACTCAGACCAAAGTTCTGCGCTTGGTTGATAATGATCGTATTGGCATTCGGAATATCGATACCGCTCTCTATGATAGTAGTCGCCAAAAGCACATCATAGTCATAATTGACAAAGTCAAAAATGATCTGTTCCAGTTGTGTGGGTTCCATCTGTCCATGCCCGATGGCAACACGGCAATCGGGAATATGACGTTCGATCATCACTTTCAGTTCCGGAAGGTTCGCAATCCGGTTGTTGACAAAGAAAACCTGACCGTTGCGGCTCATCTCAAAATTAATCGCGTCCGTAATCACTTCCTCATTGAAGGTATGTACTTCTGTCTGAATCGGATAGCGGTTAGGCGGAGGCGTAGAGATTACACTCAAGTCGCGGGCTCCCATCAGCGAGAACTGAAGCGTACGTGGAATCGGTGTGGCAGTCATGGTCAATGTATCCACATTCACCTTTAGCTGTCGCAGCTTCTCCTTCACAGAGACTCCGAATTTCTGCTCTTCATCAATGATCAGCAAGCCTAAATCTTTAAACTGAACATCTTTTCCTAAAATACGGTGGGTGCCGATAAGAATACTGACTTCTCCTTCCTTCAGTCCTTTCAATACGGCTTTGGACTGAGCTGCCGTACGGGCACGGCTCAAATATTCTACCCGGCAGGGCAGACCCTTCAAACGTTCGCGGAATGTCTGGAAATGCTGATAGGCAAGGACGGTCGTCGGCACAAGGACCGCCACCTGTTTATTATCGGCTACGGCTTTGAACGCTGCACGGATTGCTACTTCTGTCTTTCCAAAACCCACATCTCCGCACACCAAGCGATCCATCGGACGGTCGCTTTCCATATCGGCCTTCACCTCCATCGTTGCCTTACTTTGGTCGGGCGTATCTTCATAGATAAAGGAGGCTTCCAGTTCACGCTGCAAGAAGCTGTCGGGGCTGTAAGAGAAACCCTTTTCCTGACGGCGCTGCGAATATAGTTTAATGAGGTCGCGGGCAATATCTTTAATTTTCGCCTTCGTACGGTCTTTCAGTTTCTCCCAGGCACCGGTACCCAGTTTGTTCAGTCGCGGAGCTTCTCCGTCCTTACCTTTATATTTGGAAACTTTATGAAGGGAATGAATGGAAACGAACACGACATCCTCATTCTGAAAGACAAGTTTCAGCACTTCCTGCGTAGTATCTCCATTCGGAATGCGTACCAAACCGGAGAAACGACCGATACCATGATCCGTGTGAACCACATAATCACCCGGAGTAAACTGATTCAATTCTTTGAGGGACAGAGCGACCTTACCCGAACGGGCCTTGTCACTTTTCAAGTTGTACTTATGGAAACGGTCGAACAGCTGATGATCCGTAAAAATACACAGATGCAGCGTATGATCCACAAAGCCTTCATGTATCGTACGTACTACAGGAGTAAACTGAATCTTATCTCCCCGGTCTTCAAAAATGGCTCTGATACGGTCGGTCTGCTTGGTACTGTCGCTACAGATATAAAGTGAATATCCCTGTTCAAGGTAGTCCTTGAAAGAACCGGCCACCAGATCAAAGTTCTTATGAAAAATAGGTTGTACGGAAGTATGGAAAGAGATCTTTGCATCCGGCGTACCGGTCGGCTTATTCCCAAATTCCATCCGGCGGAAATCAAGAGCACGTACCGTAAATTCACTACCGTCAATCAGCTTGCCTTCCAGCGTAATACCTCCATTTTCTTCGGCTTCCTGCACGGCAATAGCCTGTGGCGTCAAAGCCTCATCGTGCACTACCTGGATACGCTCGCGCAACCAAAGAAAGTCACGCATCGCCAAAACGGTTTCTTTAGGAATGAAATCAAGAAAAGAAGTTGTCACATCTCCCGTCACTGCCAGGTCAGGGACTATAGCCACTCCCTCTTTCCTCTCACGGGACAACTGCGACTCTACTTCAAATGTACGGATACTCTCTACTTCGTCTCCGAAAAAGTCAATACGATAAGGATATTCCGAAGCAAACGAAAAGACGTCAATGATACTACCCCGAACGGCATATTGTCCCGGCTCGTACACATAATCCACATATTCGAAACCGTAGCTATGCAGCACGTCTGTGATAAAGGTCGTGTCCAGCTTCTCTCCCACATTCAGTTTCAAGGTCTTATCGCTCAACTCCTTGCGGGATACCACTTTCTCTGCCAGCGCATCCGGATAAGTAACGATGCACAAGCCTTCTTCTCCTTTCTGCAACCGGCTCAGTACTTCTGTACGCAGAATCTCGTTGGCCGCATCCTTTTGTCCGTACTTGATGGAACGGCGGAATGAAGACGGGAAGAAAAACACTTTCTCTGTTCCCAGCACTTGTGTCAGGTCATGATAAAAATAGCCCGCCTCTTCCAGGTCTCCCAGTACAAAGACAAACGGACACACATCTTGTTTCACCAATACAGAAGAGAAAAGAGAAGCGGAAGAAGCACATAAGCCCCCGCAAAAAATAGTTTGAACGGACGCATCCTTCAGCAGTCGTTCCATGACTGCCGTATTAGGATGAGCGGCATATTGTTGTTGCAACTCAGTTATTGTCATAGCTATAAAATTTCACCGCAAAAGTACGAAAAAAGAACCGGGATTGATATAGTCACACCGAAGTTTTCTTCTTCAAGATTGTTTCAAGCCTTGAAACTATTGGTTTCAAAGGTTGAAACTAAAAGTTTCAAGGCATGAAACCAATAGTTTCACACCGGGGAACAAATGCCAACACGTTAAATTATCCTTAGTCCCTTTATAACTAAAGGAAAAGCACTACATTTGTCTTAAAAATAGGACTTCTATGCAATTATCAGATAGCATCGTTATTATCCCGACCTATAATGAACGGGAGAACATAGAAAATATTATCCGTGCCGTTTTCGGCTTAGACAAAGTATTCCATATACTGGTTATAGAAGACGGATCTCCGGACGGCACTGCAAGCATTGTGAAAACTTTGCAACAGGAATTCCCCGAACGCCTCTTTATGATCGAGCGCAAAGGGAAGCTAGGATTGGGTACTGCTTACATCGCAGGATTCAAGTGGGCGTTGGAGCACGCATACGAATATATCTTCGAGATGGATGCCGATTTCAGCCATAACCCGAATGATCTGCCCCGTTTGTATGCGGCTTGTGCAAAAGAAGGAGGAGACGTATCTGTCGGCTCCCGTTATGTAAGCGGCGTGAATGTAGTCAACTGGCCGATGGGACGGGTGCTGATGTCTTATTTTGCCTCCAAGTATGTCCGCTTCATTACCGGTATTCCGGTGCATGATACGACTGCCGGATTTGTATGCTACCGCCGTCAGGTGCTGGAAACAATCGATCTGGATCATGTTCGCTTCAAAGGCTACGCTTTTCAGATCGAGATGAAGTTCACTGCTTACAAATGCGGATTCAAGATCATAGAAGTCCCCGTCATCTTCATTAACCGTGAGTTGGGAACCTCCAAGATGAACAGCAGTATCTTTGGAGAAGCCATATTCGGAGTGATCAAGTTAAAAATAAATAGTTGGTTCCATAAATTCCCGCAAAAGAAATGAAACGTATACTGATAAAAAACGCCGTAATTGTCAACGAAGGAAGAAAAGTTCCGGGATCTGTTGTTATTGAAGGTGAGAAGATTGCTGAGATCTTAGTTGACGGACAAGAGGCTGCCATGCCTTGTGACGAAACGATTGACGCATCCGGCTGTTATCTTTTGCCGGGGGCTATTGACGAGCACGTACATTTCCGCGATCCGGGGCTGACTCATAAAGCAGATATCACAACGGAAAGCCATGCCGCGGCAGCCGGAGGAGTTACCTCGATTATGGATATGCCGAACACAAATCCTCAGACCACAACTTTGGAGGCACTGAATGACAAACTGGCTTTGCTGGCGGAAAAATCATCTGTCAACTTCTCCTGTTATTTCGGAGCGACTAACAATAATTATCCGTTATTCAGTCAGCTGGACAAAAACCGGGTATGTGGAGTGAAGTTATTTATGGGTTCCAGTACGGGAAATATGCTGGTAGACCGGATGGCAAGTCTGCGCAACATCTTTGGAGGTACGGATTTACTGATTGCAGCACACTGTGAAGATCAGGGAATCATCAAAGAGAATACGGATAAATATAAAAAAGAATATGGTGACGATGTACCTTTGGCACTTCATCCGGTCATCCGCTCGGAAGAGGCTTGCTACCGTTCTTCCGCTTTGGCGGTACAATTGGCACGCGAGACCAATGCGCGTCTGCATATTATGCATATTTCTACTGCCAAAGAACTGAGTTTATTCTCCAAAGCACCTTTGGCAGAGAAGCGTATTACCGCCGAAGCGTGTGTGTCTCATCTAATTTTTACCGAAGAAGATTATCAGACCTTAGGAGCGCGCATCAAATGTAATCCTGCCATCAAAACGGCAGAAGACCGGAAGGCTTTGCAGGAGGCAGTCAACAGCGGTCTGATCGACGCTATTGCGACCGACCATGCTCCGCACTCCTTGAGCGAAAAAGAAGGGGGCGCATTAAAAGTCATGTCCGGCATGCCGACCATACAATTCTCTTTGGTCAGTATGCTCGAATTGGCAGACAAGGGTGCTTTCAGCATCGAAAAGGTAGTAGAGAAGATGTCCCATGCCCCTGCACAAATGTACGAGATACGCAATCGCGGATTTATCCGGAAAGGATATCAAGCGGATCTGGTTCTGGTTCGCCCCGACAGTGAGTGGACTGTTACCACAGACTGCATCCTGAGCAAATGTAAATGGAGCCCGCTGGAAGGTCATACTTTCCACTGGAAGGTAGAAAAAACATTTGTGAACGGTCATCTGTTATATAACAACGGAACCATTGACGAGAATTATCGTGGACAGGAGTTAAGATTCAGATAAACAGCAACTCGTCACTTATAAACATATGATTTTATCTTATAAGATACATAACGTCGCCCCCTACATCAATTGGATTTACTTTTTCCATGCATGGGGATTCCAACCTCGTTTCGCAGCGATCGCCAACATTCACGGTTGCGATGTCTGTCGTGCCTCGTGGCTGACTACTTTTCCGGAAGAAGACCGCAACAAGGCTTCCGAAGCTATGCAACTGTTTAAGGAAGCCAACCGGATGCTGGATTTACTTGACAAGGATTATGAAGTGAGAACTATCTTCAAACTTTGCAAAGCAAACTCGGACGGAGATAACCTGGTGATTGAAAAAGAAACCGATCAATTCCTAGTTTTCCCTTTGCTCCGCCAGCAGACGCCTAAACGGGACGGAAGTCCGTTCTTTTGTCTGAGTGACTTTATCCGTCCTCTTTCTTCCGGCATTCCGGATACAATAGGTGCCTTTGCTTCTTGCATAGATGCAGATATGGAAGGCCTGTACGAGCAAGATCCCTACAAGCATTTACTCGTCCAGACTCTTTCCGACCGTCTGGCAGAAGCTGCTACGGAAAAGATGCACGAATATGTACGCAAAGAAGCGTGGGGATACGCCAAAGATGAAATTCTGTCAATGCCCGATCTGTTGGTCGAGAAATATCAAGGGATTCGCCCTGCCGTAGGCTACCCGTCCCTGCCCGATCAATCCATCAATTTCCTGTTGGACGAACTGCTGGATATGAAACAGATAGGAATCACGCTGACCGAGAATGGTGCCATGTACCCTCATGCTTCGGTCTGCGGACTGATGTTTGCCCATCCGGCTGCCGAATACTTCTCTGTCGGAAAGATAGGAGAAGACCAGCTCGAAGACTATGCCCGCCGTCGGGGAAAAAGTACGGAGGAAATGCGAAAATTCCTGGCTGCCAATCTGCAATAACTTTCGTTTACTTGTGATTTTTCTCCTTTTCGCACGACTAACTAACCAGAAAAGTAACCCATTTAATTCATGAGAGAACGAACAACAGAGGCAACCAACCCTATTGAACAGGAGTTCTTATCGGTCATCCGCGAATATGAACGGGTGATCTACAAGGTATGTTACTTATATACCAATCCTAACGCCCCGCTCAATGACCTCTATCAGGATGTGATACTCAACCTCTGGAAAGCCTATCCCAAGTTCAGAAGAGAATGCAAAATGTCCACATGGATTTACCGCATCGCCCTGAACACGTGTATCAGCTTTTTCCGCAAAGAAAAGAATGTACCGGAAATCGTTACCCTCACCCGCGAAGCGGACTGGATAATAGAGGAACATGACCCGATCCACGAAATGCTGAGGCAACTTTATCAAATGATCAATCAACTGGGACAACTCGACAAATCAATTATCCTGCTTTATCTTGAAGATAAAAGTTACGAAGATATTGCGGAGATCACCGGACTGACGGTGACAAATGTGGCTACCAAACTGAGCCGTATCAAAGACAAACTAAAAAAAATGAAAAAGGAGTAATCATATATGGAACTGGAAGAACTGAAAAAATCATGGAATGCCCTGGATGAGCACTTAAAAGATAAGGAGCTGATCAAAGAGGAAGAACTTGGCAAACTGATAGGACATGCAGACAAAGGTATCCATGCCATTGCCCGGCTGAATATCAAACTCATCCTGATTTCTTTGCCGGTATTGGTCTTATTCCTGCTGGAAGTCCTGTTGCACGGCAGACTGAATCCGATCTATATCATTATCATTCTATCGTGGATTCCCGCACTATACTGGGACATCACCACCACCCGTTTTCTACAACAGACGAAAGTGGACGAAATGCCTCTGATAGAAGTGATCAGCCGTGTCAACCGTATCCATCGGTGGATGATCCGGGAACGTCTGATTGCCACTGCTTTCCTCCTTATACTGGCGGTACTCTCATTTATTTATTGGCAGATATGGCAATATGGGATAGCCATCATTCTATTTTTTATCCTGCTTTGGGGAGCTGGCCTGGGGCTGATCTTGTGGATTTATCGCAAGAAATTCCTGAACCGTATTCAGGAAATCAAGAAGAACCTGGACGAACTTAAAATCATAGACAGTTGACCAGAGTCAGCTGCTTCGCCTATTTCAACTAAAAATTTAATATCCGTGCTGTTATGTTGCAACGCCTATTTATATTTTTACTTATTTTCCTTATTCTACCGGACATTTATCTGTATCTCAGATTTATCGTTCATCTGACGGCAAAACGCTGGCTGAGAATCCTCTACTGGCTGCCTGCTTTCCTGCTATCCGCAGGATTACTTTATCTGGTTTACTTCTCCAATAACGCCTTTGCCGAACGCCATACACAGGCTATTGGATGGTTTTCCATCTTTTTCTTCCTGTTTACGGCTCCTAAACTATTGCTGTCTCTCTGCACGATTATCGGGGTACCTTTCCACAAATGGCTACGGTGGCCCCGAACTCCCTTTATCTGTACCGGACTGACATTAGCCGTGATTTCTATCGTAATGATCATCTACGGGTCTTTTATCGGACGCACGCAGTTTGACGTCAAAGAGGTAACTTATTCCTCGCCCAAGCTTCCATCGGCTTTCGATGGATACCGTATTGTTCAGCTGTCGGATATTCACATCGGAAGTTGGCAGGGAAATGCTTCCGCTATTCAGAAGTTAGTAAAACTGGTGAATGAGCAACAGGCCGATCTTATCGTCTTTACCGGTGATCTGGTTAATCATCGTGCAGTCGAACTGAATGATTTTCAAGATATACTGGCCGGACTGAAAGCCAAAGATGGAGTCTACTCCATTTTAGGGAATCATGATTACGGTCCTTATTTCCACTGGAAAAGCAAAGATGAGCAAGATGATAATCTGAACGATCTTCTGCAAAGACAAGCCGCTATGGGCTGGAAGTTATTGAATAATTCTCATACGATTCTGATTCAGGGCAGCGACAGTATCGCCCTTATTGGAGTTGAAAACGAAGGAGAACCGCCTTTCTCCCAATATGCTGATCTCCCCGAAGCGATGCGGGGAACCGAAGGAATGTTCCAGATACTTTTAAGCCATAACCCTACCCACTGGAGACGGGAAGTACTTCCACAAACATACATCGATTTAATGCTGGCAGGGCATACCCACGCCATGCAGTTAAAATTCGGTAATCATTCTCCTTCCTCTTACATCTATCCCGAATGGAGCGGGATGTATCTGGAAGGAACACGTGGTTTGTACGTAAATGAAGGCATCGGCTATGTCGGACTTCCTTTCCGCTTCGGTGCATGGCCGGAAATAACGGTGCTTACCCTACGACAGTAAGCACGCTTTTTCCATTGATCTTCTTATGTACCTGCACCTGAACTGAAATACGTTCACTCATTTCCTGTACATGGGAAATGACTCCGATTTTCCGTCCCTGCATCTGTAGCTGCTCCAAAGCTTCCATGGCTGTTCTCAGACTGTCAGCATCCAACGAGCCGAATCCTTCGTCGATAAACAGGGATTCTACTTTCAGATTATTGCTCGAAAGCGAAGATAAGCCCAATGCAAGTGCCAGTGAAATCAGGAAAGATTCACCTCCCGAAAGCGAATATACCGTACGTATCTCATCACACATATCGCAATCAATCACCTGAAGCGCCAGTGTATCGGGGACTTGCTGTAACTTATACCGCTTGGAAAGATAAGCCAAATGTTTGTTGGCATGGAGCAATAACAGATTTAAAGTATAACTTTGGGCTATGACTTTAAATTTCGCACCGTCGGCACTACCAATCAATTTATTCAATTTAGCCCAACGTACGGCAACTGCCTGCTTTTCGGTAAGCTCCTTGGTTATCTGCTCGATACCTTTCTGTTGCTCCCGAAGTTCTTCAATGACAACGGACAATTGTTTCATTTCTCCCTGCAGACCGGAAAGATGATTTTGTACTCCCTCCACTTGTTTACGAGCCTTTTCCAACGCCTCATTCAATTCTTTTTCTCTTCGGGCAACAGCAGCCTCAGCTTCGTCCGCACTCTTCCCTTTTAATAACAAAGAACGTTCCTGTCGGAGTGCATCCAACGCTTTAGCGATCACTTCGAATCTTTGTTGCTCATCAATAGCTGCTTTCTGTAAAATAGCCGACTGTTCTTTAGCGGCTGATACCTTTTGCGCAGCCAAACGACACTGCGAGACATTCTCACGCAGAGCATCACAGTATGTCCGCAATTTCTTTATTTTCTCATCGTTCTGCTGCCATTCCGCATACAGATGCTGATAAGCTGAAATACGTTCCGCCAACTCATTTAACCGATTCTGTATCTGATCTTCCTCTCCAGCCGGCAATCCTTCTTGTTGCAAAACGGACAACTGTTCTTTTATCTGTACCTCAGTTGCTCTTTGATGGGTTAAGTCTCGTTGCAGGGCAATGCTGCGATTATTTATCTGCTGATAAGCAGACACTGCGGTATTATATTCCTGTTCCATATTCCGGTAAAGAGTATCCACTACCTCTTGTTCCCGATGATAAGGATGTGTCGTACTTCCACAAACCGGACAAGCCTCCCCTTCCTGCAACTGCTGACGCAATGCTTTCACATCCTTTCCTACCGCCATACGGGCATTTTCATAAAGCCGCTGCAAGGCTTTAACTACAGTATCCTGCTCTGCCAACTGCTGTGTACAAACAGTCACTTCCTTTTCCAGTTTCTCTATATCCTGCTTCGACTTCGATTGTTCTTCAGTCAATTTCTTTATATTCTGCAAGCGCGTCAGTTCTTTTTGAATCTTACCCTGCTCATCTACCAAAGAAGGATAACCGAAAGAATTTAACCGGCCAAGGCGTTCTTCATTCACTTTTGTCCATGTTTCCAATGTATCCTTTTCCTCGTTAAGGATGACTTCAATCTGTTCCAGCTGCAGTGACTCCACATCTGTACGATTCAACAGACGACTCAAAGAATGATAGGAGATCCGTAACTGCTCTATCGCAGATGCAGATTTCTTCTCCTGATCCGCCACCTGCTGACGGGCAGCCTGCAAAATTTGTTGAGACTGTATATACCCCGCCTGCTGCGACTGTATTTGTACATCTAGCTGACGTGCCTTTTTCAAATCCGGCTGTATCGCTTCCCACTGCGCTTTAAAATGAATCAGTCCTTCTTCCTGAACAACCAAAGCATCCTGTAGATTCTTTTGTTTATTCAGTTCCTCCTGCTCTTCCTGCTGCTTTTTCACCCAAAGAGCTTCCTGCATTTTCAATGAACGGACCACATTCAATTGCGCATTCAGTTCTGCCAGCAATTTAATCCCTGCCGCACGTTTCTCAACCAACTGTTCTTTCTCATTCTGCAAGGTTAAAAGTTCTTCCTCCGGCAACAACTCAATCACACTCATCTTACTTTGAATCATCGTCACCTCTTCTTGTGCAGCCTTATTCCGGGCAAAAATCTCCTGAGAGATGCGGGAATAAACACCTGTTCCCGTCAACTTCTCCAGTAGTTCCGCTTTCGCCGCCCCTCTGGATTTCAGAAAAGTTGCAAAGTCGTTTTGTGCCAGCAATACGGTACGGGTAAATTGCTCATACGTCAAACCGACCAACTCTACCAACTGTGCCAGCAATTCTTTCTTCGTTCCCTGAAATTCTTTTTCCGTATCCAAATCTTTCACCTCCAGCACTTGAGGCTGTAAAGAACCGCTCGCCTTATTCCTTGTCCGTCTGACCGACCACCGGGAACGATATCGATGTCCGTCCACTCCTTGAAAATCGACCTCCGCATATCCGTCACTCGTCCCCCGACGAAGCAGATTTCTCACATCCGACTGATTGATCTGGTTATCTCCCACATCTGCCAGATTGATACTCTCCACCGAAGCCGCAAAACGAGGAGCCTTGTCATATAATGCCAGACACAGAGCATCCAACAAAGTCGACTTTCCCGCTCCTGTAGCACCGGAAATTGCAAATATACCAGCCGAAGATAACGGTTCCATCGTAAAATCTATTTCAACACTGCCTTCTATCGAAGTCAGATTCTTCAATCTTATTGCTATAATTTTCATTCTCCCTCCTCCTCTTCTTTACGAGTTGCGGAAATATATGCTTCCTGGAATAAATCAGTCAGGTCGGCAGGCATTTCCGCCTGATAAACCTTTTCGAATGCAGATTGCGCAATCTGCAACGGAGACATTTCCTGCAATCCCTTTTTCCAGCCATCAACCTCC
>ERZ1504847.456-NODE-456-length-11757-cov-8.397624_pt1 | contig 11757 bp, 10 predicted proteins | sample MGYA00572102_ERZ1504847 | MGnify/ENA primary metagenome ERZ1504847 (study PRJEB39906, sample SAMEA3182089) | gut metagenome | biome: human; feature: gut; material: Stool; isolation source: human stools | place: Canada | collected 2013-02-04 ...
GGGGGAAGAAATAAGAATTTCAGAAATTTATTCCCGGTTTAACGTTATTCTTTTAGAACGAATAACGAACTTCATTATGAAAACAAAAATGGATATTCCCGATAAAGAGGGGCGAAAACGACTTGTGATTGTGGGTGGCGGCTTCGGTGGATTGAAGTTGGCACGAAAATTGAGAAGTGATAAATTCCAGATAGTGTTATTGGACAAGAATAATCATCATATTTTCCAACCCCTACTCTATCAGGTAGCAACCGCCGGTATTGAACCGAGTGCAATTTCTTTTCCTTACCGCAAGATATTTAAAAAGAGAAAACATTTCCATATACGTATTTGTGAGGCGCAACGGGTAATTCCCGAAGATAATATACTGGAGACTTCCATCGGAGCTCTTTCATATGATTATCTGGTTGTCTCTACCGGATGCCGTACCAACTATTTTGGTAACGATGGGCTATCTCAACGGACAATGGCCCTGAAGAACACTGCGGAAGCTTTGTTTAATCGCAACCAGATACTGGAAAGTTTTGAAAAAGCACAGAATACCAGCAATCTGGAGAAAAGAAAACGTCTCATGACATTTGTCATCGTAGGTGGTGGCGCTACGGGTATAGAACTTTCCGGTGCATTGGCAGAAATGAAGAAATTTGTGCTTCCGCAAGACTATCCCGATCTTGATATGAACTTGATGCGCATTGTTCTTGTGGATGGTGCTCCCCGTCTGCTTTCCGCTTTCTCTGAAAAATCTTCGGAAGAAGTGGCAAATTACTTATTAAAACGTGACGTGGAGATCATAACCAGTGTGCAGGTTACTAATTATGAGAATGGAACGATGACTCTGAGCGACAACAGTACTCTGGAAACAATGAACGTCTTTTGGGTTGCAGGTGTACGTGCCAACAGCATAGAGGGACTTGCAAAAGAAGCCTATGGTCCCGGTAACCGCCTCCTTGTTGATCTTTACAACTGTGTTCAGGGTTATAACAATATTTTTGCCATCGGTGATACTGCACTGATGATTTCTAAGGAATACCCGAAGGGACATCCACAAGTAGTTCAGCCAGCCATTCAGCAAGCCCATAATCTGATCCAGAATTTGGATAGAAAGGAACGGGGGCTTGAAATGCAACCTTTTGTTTATCACAACAAAGGTTCCATGGCTACCATAGGACGTAATCACGCAGTTGTGGAACTGAAAAACCTTCGTTTCGGTGGTTTCCCCGCGTGGGCAGTATGGCTATTCATTCACTTAATGAGCATTGTCGGTGTAAAGAACCGTCTGTTTATCTTTGTAGACTGGATGTGGAGTTACTTTACATACGATCCTTCTTTGCGGGTTATTATAAAACCTTTGCGCAGAGATAAACCATAATGCCTTATTTTTCGTTATATTAAATATAAATGTTTAAACGAACGACTATGCTTTACAAATTTTTATTCCCGTCTAAACCGGATGGAGCAGCAACGTCTGCTATATTATTAATAGTGAGAATTATATTTGGTGTGTTACTAATGAACCATGGTATCGAGAAGTGGTCCAATTATCAGGAGTTATCCGCTGTATTTCCCGATCCGCTGGGTGTGGGCAGCCCTCTTTCCCTGGGATTAGCCATATTCGGTGAATTGGCTTGTTCTATGGCATTTATCATTGGTTTCCTTTACCGTCTGGCTATGCTGCCGATGATATTTACAATGGGGATGGCATTCTTTGTTATTCACGGAAACGATCCGTTTGCGGTCAAAGAACTGGCTTTCATATATCTGGTGGTATACGTACTGATGTATATTATCGGTCCTGGAAAGTTTGCCGTAGACCACTGGCTGGGTAAGGCTTTAACTCCCAAAAAGCCTTAATTTTACCGGGGCTGTTTAACTGAAAATTTGTTTTTGTCTCTTATTTAAGTGTATTTTTCACAAAAAGCACTTATATTTGCCCGAAGAAAAAGAGCAAAGAGTTAAATCAATAAACTCAGTAAAACAAAAGAAAGTAATTATGAAAAAGAGTAATTTGAATTTGGCTGCAACCGTGATGATTTGTGGCGCATTTCTTTTCAGTTCTTGTATCGGTTCTTTCGGCCTGCACAGTAAATTGGTAAATTGGAACCAAAGTATCGGTACAAAGTTTGTTAATGAGCTTGTTTATCTGGCTTGCAACATTATCCCCGTATATCCTGTTTGCTATCTGGCAGATGCGTTGGTAATCAACTCCATTGAATTCTGGAGCGGTTCCAATCCGATGGCTAACGTGGGTGATGTGAAGAAAGTAAAAGGTGAAAACGGAAACTATCTCGTAAAAACATTGGAGAACGGTTACTCTATCACAAAAGAAGGTGAAACCACTGCTATGGAGCTGGTTTACGACAAAGAATTGAACACTTGGAATGTTGTTGCAGAAGGTGTTAGCACTGAATTGCTGCAAATGAACGGTGACGGTACCGCACAGATGTATCTGCCGAATGGTGAAGCAATGAATGTGACATTGGATGCACAAGGCGTAGCTGCTGCTCGTCAGGCAACGATGATCAACACTTATTACGCTGCACGCTAATTAAGAAAAGAATTTGAATATGCGGGCGGATGAGCAATCATTCGCCCGTTGCTTTTTATACCCCTCCCGATTTTTTAGAATGGGTAACCTACTGCAAAGTGGAAAGCAAAGTCACGTCCGAAGTCAGGACGCAGAATGGGATAACGATCCTTCCCCTTTTCAGGGTTAATAGCCTTCATACCACCATCAAAGCGAAGTACAAAGAAATCCAGATCCAGACGTAATCCCACACCGTAAGCTACGGCTATTTGCTTATAAAACTGGTCGAACTTGAATTTACCCCCCGGCTGATCCTGATATTCGCGAATCGTCCAGATATTTCCCGCATCCACAAACAAAGCACCTCTAAATTTCCAGAATAAACGTGTGCGGTATTCTATACTGGCATCCAGCTTGATGTCACCCGACTGGTTCATGAAGTTACCTTTTTCATCGGAGAAAGTACCGGGACCGAGACTACGTACCGACCATCCGCGTACACTGTTTGCTCCACCTGAGAAATAACGTTTCTCGAAAGGAATCATCCGTGCGTTTCCGTAAGGAATGGCAATACCTCCCCCAATATGAAATGCAATGGAGTTACGGTTATCGATGACGATATTTTTGGCAAAGTCCAGGTCACCTTTTATATATTGTGCATACGGAATATTCAAAATAGTGTATTCGTCCTGATCATTCTTCTTTAAATTACTCATTTTAGAAAGCACATACAGGAGATTTCCCGCAGACTCAAAGTTGAAACGTATACTATAAGAATTACCAATCACTGCATTGTTCATCAATGCTTGTCCTGCGCTGTTATAGATATAGCTGTATCCGGTACGGACAATCAAACGGTCTTTATAGTTATACTCCAGCAGATAGTTCTTTTCATCGTTCAGGAAATTGTTTTTAAACTCGGGTTCTATCCACGGCATATACAAATAGTTGATGTCCAGCAAGTCTATACGATGCTGCGAACGCTGTCTCTGCAATCCCCATTTATAACTCCATGAACCGGATGCAACGATGCGTGTAAACTCGGGACGCATCTGATAATTATATTGCAGCCCGAATTCTGTGGTTGCCCTTATCTTCCGCTTAAAGTCATTGGATATGAACGGAAACATGAAGCGGGGAAAGTTTATACTGGTTTCCACACCGAGTTCCGTATAGTTGTCATTCTTATACCCTAAACCGGAAACAGCTTCGTAAGCTCCGCGAAGCTTAACCAGGAAAGTTTCGGAGCCTCTGAATACATTGCGATTCTGAAAAGATACAGATGCTGCGGCACCCAAATCACCCGCAGAGTTCGTTCCCTCCAGTTCGAAAGATACAGACTGATGTTTGTTCTTCGTCAGCATAACATAGGCATTCAGCTTTGCGCTATCATTTACCTGTGTTTCGAAGAAACGTATATTGGTATATTTCAATACCGGCAGACGTCCGAAGTTGGAGTAAGTGCGTTGCACATCCTGTTCATTGTAAAGATCTCCCGGAGTTATCCGCAGATTATCAGTCAAAACTTTAGGACGCAGGTACAATTTATCTTTATAATATATGGGAACCCCTTTATAGTGTATCGAATCATTGATTTCCACACTACTGAGAGCTGAAGATTGCAGCACATTATAGTCCGCAATGAAATTCACTTTATTAATCGTATACTGTGGATGATCCTGCAATTCAGCACCGGAATGCTGTCTGTATCGTGCCAGATGCAAGGTCAGATCCACCTGATAAGTGCCACGTACTGTATCCGCTGTATAAGAGATATAATCTTTATTGAATTTATAATAACCGTTGCGAAGCAGGTTACCCGTGATCCGTTGGCGTTCACTGTCCAGTATGTTGGCATTGAAGTACATACCTTCGGATAAATAGGTCGATGCAGAATCTTTCTGCATATATTCCCAGATTTTTTCATCCTGAACATCATATTTCAGGCTACGGACAATATACGGCTCTCCGGTGTTTACTTTATAAGCCAGTTTTACCTTTTTCTTCTTGATTTTGGGAATGTACTCTACGGTAGCACCCATGTACCCCATATTCTGAACGGCTTTCGTCATTTCCTCCCGTGAACGTTCGGTTTCTTCCTTACTATAGATAACGGGGGCATCTCCCAGCCTGCGTAAAGCCCGGTTCACCCAGCGGGTAGAATCACGTCCCGACCAGTTGTAAACATACAGCTGGGTTTTAATCAGACTAAACCATTTGGAGTTCGGATTTTGCCGCACATATATGGACAAATTAGAAGGCTTCACATTTTTATTATCAGTATGTATGCGCACTTCATCCAGCAAGTATGAACCATCCGGCACATATTTGGTGGTCGAGCAGGAAGCTAATGTAAGTATGGCAGCAGTAAGTATTGCGTAGTGGAGGCCTTTCTTCATACCAGAATTAATAAATTGCGCATAATTGACTACAAATATAAATCTATTTTTTCTTTTCCGAAATAAAAAACCGGATGAAGTGTGTTCCGTTTTTTGATTATATAGAAATAATCACGTACTTTTGCCAAACGATAACATTTAAGCTATGGCACTGAGCAAAAACCGCATCAAATATATCCACTCGTTGGAGCTGAAGAAGAATCGTAAAACAGAAAAAGTCTTTCTGGCAGAGGGTCCTAAACTGGTAGGCGATTTGTTAGGACATTTTCCCTGCCGCTTTCTGGCGGCTACACCCGAATGGTTATCGCAACATCCCAAGCTTCCGGTAGAAGATGTTTCGGAAGTGTCTGATGAAGACCTTTCCCGTGCCAGCTTATTGAAAACTCCCCAACAGGTACTTGCCATATTTGAGCAGCCGGAATATGAAACGGATGCTTCCGTCATCAGCCACTCGCTTTGCCTGGCGCTGGACGATGTACAAGATCCGGGAAATCTGGGCACTATCATTCGCTTGGCAGACTGGTTTGGTATAGAGCATATCTTCTGTTCCCCAAACACCGTAGATGTATATAATCCAAAGACGGTTCAAGCCACCATGGGAGGCATTGCCCGTGTGAAACTGCACTATACTCCCTTGCCCGACCTCATTCAAAGCCTGAAGGATATACCTGTTTACGGTACTTTCCTCGATGGAGAAAATATGTACACACAGAAATTATCATCCAATGGATTGATTGTGATGGGTAATGAAGGCAACGGAATCGGAAAAGAAGTGGAGCAACTCATTAACCGCAAACTTTATATTCCCAATTATCCCGCAGAGAGGGAAACGTCCGAGTCACTGAATGTGGCAATTGCTACCGCAGTAGTTTGTGCCGAGTTCCGCCGACAGGCAGCATCGTTGTAAAATCGAAAGGATAAAGTAGATAAGCACTTATTCCGGAAGGAAACGTTTCTTGGCAGAAAACTTCTGGAAGTTCCTGTAATACCTCATTTGCTTTCTGAAATATACCGGAGTACCCTTCGGAAATATCTTCTTCATTATTCAATAAAGCAATGACTCCGGGAAACCATTCCACTCCTTCAATCTCCTCTGTCAAGGAAAAGGCGGACACAACTTGTCCTTCTTCCACCCCTACCACATATTGTTTGAGATAACCATGTCCGGGCAGAAAAATAAAGTGTGAAGCAAATCGTTTGATCATCAGGGGTTATCTTTACGGAATTGAACGTGCTCCGGATTGTCCAACTTCTTCAGTGTAGGTTCCGAAGACGGACGAGGACGGGCAGCATCACGTCTGCGCGGATTATCATTTATCTTCTCTTCCACAGGTTTCAGTTCCTCTTTCTTGAGTTCCTGAGGTTCTATTTTCTCTGTCTTAACAGAATCTTTCTGAATAGAATCATTCTTAGCAAACGACAGTGTATCCGTAGCATGATAACGCATCAGTGAAATGCGGTCGGTCAGCAATGTACGGGTAGCCTGTGCTGCGGGATAATAGATATATCCACGTATTTCCCGGATTTCTCCCAACGTATCGGCAAAGAGGGAAACCGTTTCCATACCCGATTTGTATACTTTCTGAATATCACTGATTATGCTGTCTTTATAGACAATCTGCATAGCCATGACGGGAGCATATAAGGAATCTGGCGCACCGTTGTGGAAGCGGAAACGAACGTTCCACCGCAAAGTATCGCGGTCTTTAAAGTTGGTATCTGAGGGTAATACGAAAGTAATCTTGTTGTCCATCGGCATACCTGTCAGCTGATAGATACGTTGCCATGCCCATACATCAATGCTGTCACCCGGAAGACTTTCCTTCGGCTTATTGTCACGTATGGCAATTAAATGATTGACAACATCCCGCTCCGCTTTCAGCCTTGCGTTTACTTTCTCGTAAATCTTGGTGAGTACTTCCGGATTACGTGTGAACCAAACCATTGAAGAGTCAAATTCGGCTTGCGTAATGCCATGTTTTTTAAACACCGATTCAATGTACAACACCCTTTTATAGCCATCGGTATAAGGAACTTCTTCCCCCATAGCCTTTGCTATATGGTAATCATAAAGCACATTTTCCATCTTAGCATCCGATATGACCACCTTCGGTCTTTTCACCTGACAGGCTGTCAAACAAGATGCTAACAGGAATATGCTAAACCATTGAATTCGATGCAGACCTTTCATGATTTCTTTATTGCATGATAAGAGTCATTCAAATATTTGCTGTAAAATAATAACAGGGCAATAATACCACAACTGATAGCGGCATCGGCAAGGTTGAATATCGGGCTGAAGAATATAAAATGATCCCCACCTACCAACGGCATCCATTGAGGCCAGTTCGTATCAATGATAGGGAAATAGAACATATCCACCACCTTTCCGTAGAACAAAGGAGCATATCCTCCGCCTTCCGGCAGGAATGAAGCTATCTGCGAATGTGTACTCTCATTGAACAACACACCATAGAACACACTATCGATGATGTTACCCAACGCTCCTGTAAGAATAAGAGATACGCATACGATATAGCCTGTCTTCAAGCCCTGCTTGATTATTCTCGTCAAATACCACCCTATCGCTCCTACTGCAACAATACGGAACAAGGTAAGGAATAACTTACCGAATATCTCCATACCGAACGCCATACCGTTATTCTCGGTAAAGTAAATATAAAACCATGTAGGCGGTTCTGCATCTACCATGCCCAGCTTCTCATAAAGCCATTTTATGGCGTTTTCGCTCTGATGCCAATACATGTGAGTCTTGACATAGATCTTGATTATCTGGTCAGCAATTAATACCGAGAAAATAACGAGCAGCGCAATGCGACCTTTCGTGAGGTATTTGTTCATCCTTACTTCTTACCGTTATTTTTGGCCTCAATGCTCAGTGTAGCATGGGGCACAGCACGTAAACGTTCGGCAGGAATCAACTTACCTGTTTCACGGCAAATACCATACGTTTTGTTCTCGATGCGTACCAATGCGGCCTGCAAACCCTGGATAAACTTCAACTGACGTTGAGCCAGGCGTGTCGTTTCTTCTTTGGACAAGGTGTTGGCACCTTCTTCCAAAACTTTGTACGTAGGAGACGTATCGTCGGTATCATTACCATCGGCTCCGGTTAAACTGGCTTTCAGCAATTCATAATCGCGTTGTGCCAATTCTAACTTCTCATTAATAATGGCGCGGAATTCTTCCAATTCAGCATCCGAGTATCTTGTTTTTTCTGCCATAACTTTACGTGTTAAATCGTTAGTATTATTATTCTTTTACAACGCTTACGTACAGAGAGAAATCGTCAAAGTTAAGTTCCGTGCCGTTTTCCACCTCATCGGTCAGCGTCAGTGAGGTTCCTAAAACCTGGTTACAAATATAGTCTTTATATTCGTTTACCGCATCATCTGTTTGCTGATTTTTTGATAATGTAATCTTTATTTTGTCTGTTATCTCCAAACCGCTTGACTTGCGAATATTTTGAATACGGTTAACCAGTTCACGGGCAATACCTTCGCGGCGAAGCTCTTCTGTTACGGTTACATCCAGGGCAACAGTCAACTTTCCTTCGTTGGCAACCAGCCATCCCGGAATGTCTTCGCTGAAGATTTCTACGTCAGTAGCTTCCACAAGCACATCCGTACCATCCAGTTGCAAAGTATAAGAACCGTTCTTTTCCAGTTCGGCGATAGCTTCCTGTGACATTTCTGCTACAGCGGCAGCTACGGCTTTCATCTGTTTGCCGAATTTCGGTCCCATCTTCTTGAAGTCACATTTCACTTTCTTCACCAGCACACCGGCGGCACCGTCTACGAACTTGATATCCTTCACGTTCACTTCGCTCATGATAAGTGCCTTTACAGCTTCGATGTGGGCACGTTGTTCCTCGTCCACTACCGGTATCATGATACATTGCAGCGGTTGGCGTACTTTGATGTTCACCTTGCGGCGCAAAGCCAATACCATAGAAGTTACGTCCTGTGCCATTTGCATGCGGACTTCCAGTTCCTTGTCTATCATTTCCTCCTTATATTCGGGGAATTTAGCCAGGTGTACGGATACCACGTTGTCGCGTCCCGTTGCAGTAACCAAGTCCATATAGAGCTTGTCTGCATAGAACGGAGCGATGGGCGACATCAATTTGGCAACGGTTTCCAGACAAGTGTACAGAGTCTGGTATGCGGATAACTTATCCTGCGTAAATTCACCACCCCAGAAACGTTTACGGTTCAGACGAACGTACCAGTTGGAGAGGTTGTCGTTTACGAAGTCGGATATCAAACGTCCGGCCTTTGTCGGTTCATATTCGCTATAGCAAGTATCCACTTCTTTCACCAGTGTATTCAGTACAGAGAGTATCCAACGGTCGATTTCAGGGCGTTCAGCCATCGGCACGTCAGCTTCCTTGTATTCGAATCCGTCTACATTGGCGTAGAGTGAGAAGAAAGAATACGTATTATATAATGTACCGAAGAATTTACGACGAACTTCTTCGATGCCGTCTACGTCGAATTTCAGGTTATCCCACGGAGAAGAATTGGTGATCATGTACCAACGTAAGGGGTCGGACCCGTATTTCTCGATAGTTGAGAAAGGATCTACACCATTGCCCAGACGCTTGGACATCTTGTTACCATTCTTGTCAAGTACCAATCCGTTAGAGATAACAGCCTTGTAAGAGATGGTATCGAATACCATTGAAGCGATGGCATGGAGCGTAAAGAACCAGCCGCGAGTCTGATCCACACCTTCGGCGATAAAGTCGGCGGGGTAAACCTGATGGCTATCCAGCAGTTCTTTGTTCTCGAACGGATAGTGGATTTGTGCATACGGCATGGCACCGGAATCGAACCATACGTCTATCAGGTCCGCTTCACGCTTCATGGGCTTGCCGTCTTTGGATACGAGGATGATATCATCCACATACGGACGGTGCAAGTCTATCTTATCATAATTTTCTCCATTGTATTCACCAGATACGAAACCTTTATCCTTATAAGGATTGGACTTCATGAATCCGGCAGCTACGGATTTCTCTATTTCATTATAAAGCTCTTCAACCGAACCGATGCAGATTTCCTCGCTGTTGTCTTCCGTGCGCCAGATAGGCAGCGGAGTACCCCAGTAACGTGAACGGCTCAGATTCCAGTCATTCAGATTTTCCAACCACTTGCCAAAACGTCCTGTACCGGTGCTTTCCGGTTTCCAGTTGATCGTCTTGTTCAGCTCTATCATGCGGTCTTTGCAAGCGGTAGAGCGGATGAACCAGCTATCCAACGGATAATACAATACCGGTTTGTCCGTACGCCAGCAGTGCGGATAATTGTGCACATGCTTCTCTATCTTGAACGCCTGGTTGTTGGCTTTCATCATCATGCAGAGACTTACGTCGAGACTTTCGTCCTGATCTGTCAGATTCGGATCGTAATCGTTCTTCACGAAACGGCCTGCATATTCCTTGTATAAATCTACGTTTACGCGCTCTTTCACGAAGCTTTCGTCCAGTTCGTCCAATTTATAGAACTTACCGGTCAGGTCCACCATCGGGCGGAGTTCACCTTTCTTATTGATGAGTTGCAACGGCGGAACACCGGCGGCTTTCGCTACCTGGGCATCGTCGGCACCGAATGTCGGAGCGATATGTACGATACCTGTACCGTCTTCCGTAGTTACATAGTCACCTGAGATTACGCGGAATGCACCTTCACCCGGATTCACCCAAGGTATCAGTTGCTCATATTCCATACCTACAAGTTCCGGACCTTTATATTCTCCTACAATTTTGAACGGTATCAGCTTATCTCCCGGTTTGTAATCTTCCAGGGCGATGTCTTCCGCTTTCTTATTGAAGTGCGTGTAGAGCAAAGCTTTGGCAAGTACAACGGTGATTTTCTCTCCGGTGTATCCGTTGTAGCTTTGTACGGCTACATAATCTATCTTCGGGCCTACGCAAAGCGCGGTATTTGAAGGCAATGTCCACGGAGTCGTGGTCCATGCTAAGAAGTACGGAGTTCCCCACTCTGCCATTTCCGGCTTCGGGTTCTTCATCTTGAACTGTGCCACACAAGTTACATCCTTCACGTCGCGGTAGCAACCGGGCTGGTTCAATTCGTGTGAGCTCAGTCCTGTTCCAGCAGCGGGAGAATACGGCTGTATGGTGTATCCTTTATAAAGATACCCTTTTGTATAGAGTTGCTTCAACAGCCACCACAAAGTTTCGATGTAGCGGTTGTCGTAGGTGATATAAGGATCGGTCATGTCTACCCAATACCCCATCTTGTGAGTCAGATCTTCCCATTCTTTGGTGAACTTCATCACATCTTTGCGGCAGGCAGCGTTATAGTCGGCTACGGAGATCGTTTTACCGATATCTTCCTTGGTGATACCCATTGCTTTTTCCACACCCAGTTCCACAGGAAGTCCGTGTGTGTCCCAGCCGGCTTTACGTTTCACCAGGAAACCTTTCATGGTTTTGTAACGGCAGAAAATATCTTTGATGGAGCGAGCCATTACGTGGTGAATGCCCGGCATACCGTTGGCAGAGGGCGGTCCTTCATAAAAAACGAAAGAAGGACAGCCTTCACGTTCTGTCATACTCTTGGCGAAAACCTGGTTCTCGTCCCATTTCTTCAACACTTCCGCGTTTACCTTTGAGAGGTCGAACTGCGAATATTCGGCAAACTTCTTACCCATCTTATTTGCAATTTAACTATTTACAATTTAACGATTAAGGGGGCACTTTGAGACGTGCTAAAGCGACCCTCCTTATTTTAAGGGTGCAAAGTTACAAAAAAGTTAGAGAAAAGATATTATTGAATAGAAAAAAAC
>ERZ1504847.496-NODE-496-length-11083-cov-8.702303_pt1 | contig 11083 bp, 10 predicted proteins | sample MGYA00572102_ERZ1504847 | MGnify/ENA primary metagenome ERZ1504847 (study PRJEB39906, sample SAMEA3182089) | gut metagenome | biome: human; feature: gut; material: Stool; isolation source: human stools | place: Canada | collected 2013-02-04 ...
TCAAAGTCAATGTCTTTACACCACGGATATTGTTGCCATATATGGAAGCAATAGTCGATGTGGCGGATTAGAAAATCAGCGGATATATGTTGAAGATCTGGTATATATCGAGTATGCACTCTTTTATTTGGATGCAGCCGATTGATACTATCGCAAATAACATAGTGGGCACCGTTTTTATATCGACCGTACTTTTCAAAGTAGGCAGCCCACGCATCAAAATAGGGTTGAGAGGCTTTGATGGAGTTTGTGTCCACCGACTGTTTCCCTAACATATTTCGGATGATGAAATGAGATGCTGCAAATTTTGGGGAGTCTTCTTGATACTGTTCCAATATACGTTTTAACTCCTGCCTGTTTTTATCCGCAAATTTGAAGGCATGAATTAATGATTTCTTCTCCGCAGAGGAACAAGCAAAAAGGAAAAATAGTAGGAGTAAAAGAGGTATTACTGGCATATATTATTAATATATTTGTGTGTGAGAAATATTTAATATTGGTATCGTATAATGACAGGATCCGGTTGCTCGGAAAGACCATAAATATATTTCATTTTAGAGTCTACACAAAAGAATGTAATAGGAATATCTAGCTCATAATGTCGTAAAGGGTTGCCTTGGTAATCAAAAACAAAAATAGTATGTTGCATTTCTTCTCCTCGTTTTGGAGATATTCCATAATATAATGCCCAAATTTCAGAATCAGTTAATACTCCAAATAAATATGCAAATTTGGTTTGTTCGGGAATTATATAAGCAAAATCATGATTTTCGACTTTTCGGTTCCCCAAAATAGGTATAAAATTATCTGGTCCTTGTATTCGATGCATAAGTTTCATATCAGAATTGTATATATCAATAAGATCTGAATATGTATAAAAAATAACAATCTTATTGTTATAGTGATTATAATATATTCTATTTTCCCAAAAGCGCTTTTTTAAGTTTTCAGGGATATTATTGATTGATACTTCAGGATATCCAACTTGATATTTATTGTCTTTGTTCCCTAAAGTATCAAAATGTGTTACTAAATTTTCGGAATCAGTTAAATCTGAACATAAGAAGGAATTATCAGGCAACACGGCAACACTAGTTGGAGCACCACTGTTAAATTTGATAGAGTTTACAGGTGAAATATTTTTCTTATTTAAAAAATCAGATATTTTATATGCATTCATTTTTGCTTGTTGCATATCGAAAGCCCAAACTTTATCAAGGTAGAACTGCAATGACCAGCAATTCAGAAATTCTCCCGGTCCGATTCCTCGCGGAATATTCTCTGTTTTTTTGAAGCCGTTTTTATTATCATAAATTTGTGCAAAATAATCGCAATACATATCAATACTCACTAAGGAAGAGTCGTGTACCCAGATTCGTATAGGTTTCCAAAGAGAATCAATCTCAATAATTTTACCTTTCAAAGAAATAGTTTGCTTGAAATCTTCTTTATTGAATAAAGTGGTGTTTTTCACTATACCTGATTCCTTTTTGCAGGAACATATCAATAACAAAGATATAACAATGTAAAAATAAATTTTCATTTTTCTTTTAATTGATAGGTTAATATTTTAAATGAAGATGAATAAGAAAACAATTCTTTTAGAATACGTTTGTCTTTATCGATCTCAAATTCATGTAGATTTGTTATTTTATCTAATATGCTATTTCCTATTGGATTTCCCTTTTCAATAAATAGCATAACTGGTACAACTTTTTCTTTTGTTCTTGGTAAAGATTTTATTATATAAGATGTAATTGTTGTATCAGATCTTAAAGGATGACCAGAAAAGAATTTACCAATGAAATTACAACATATTTCGATTTGATTAATCTTATTTTTCTGAATTATAATATCGACTCTCGGATTTTCTTTTATATTTAACTGCTCATGTAAAATGACTGTCTTACTTATATTTTCAAAGCTTTCTTTAAAACACCATAAAGTAACTTCTAACGTTGTGTTTTTTTGCAAATGACTAAATTCAAAATGAGCTATTTCTCCTTTTTTTGAAGGTTGAGGTGGTAAATTTGACATAGAACCATATCCTGCAACTCTAATACTGTCCTGTCCAGTGCAGTAGAAAGATACAAATAAAAATAATGAATAAATCAAATTTTTCATATAACAACTTTTTAATGGAGGTACAGGTTTAAATGCACCTCCGTATTTTTGTATAGTACTTTTTATTTAGGAAATTTCTCCATACAATAAATATATGAAGTGGATGTTTCCAGAACACAATATGTACTTGGCCAATAGTAACAAAGTCTTTCACAATGTTCACTACTCTCATTGTAAGCTAACGCTTCTACATTAGCCAACGCCAAATCAGAGAATTCCACTTCTTGTTTATTCTGTTGATAATTCCAACCAATTGCTGCTGCGATCGCAACCAAAGCGATAACGCCCAAAATTTTCTTTCCCATATCTGTATTATATTGATGGATTTTTAAATTCATTTGTCTCAGTTCTTTGCCTGGTATCATTTCCCAGGACGGGTGATTTCTAACCCTTTTGTCATTTGTTTCAAAATTACTATTTTTGCCGTCACCTCTTTCTTTATTTGTTATTGAATGAGGAAAAGTCCGGGAGTTTCTGCTGAAGTTTGTGAGGCTATAGGCAGGAACTCCTTTCTTTTTCCTGTTAATATTTTATTCGACTGTCCCGATAAAACTCATCATCAGTGAGTTATTGGGAATATTTCCATATATCTCCACCGTTCGATAAAAATCTCCCGGCTGTTCTGCTTCATAACTGACCGTGACTGTTCCGCTCTCTCCCGGTTGCAGTTCTTTCCAGTCGCAGGTTGCTTCGGTGCAATCGCAAGAGGTGGTGAAGCCTTTCAGCTTGAAAACGCTTATTCCGGTATTTCGGACGGTGATAATTTGCTTCTTGGTGTTTCCCTCTTTGACCGTTCCCAAGTCATATTCAATCTTGTCCATTTCGAGGATTGTCTTGGGTGATGCTTCTTGATTTTGCAAGCCGGTGATCTGTTCCAGATACAGATCCCTTAAAGAGCTATTTCGTATAGGACTCCCAACTAATAGGACATGGCCGTTTTCGTTAATAAGAAATGTTTGAAGTCTTTCTTCTTGAGGAATATGTGGATTTAGAAGTTTGAATGAATTATTCAAATCAAAAAAAACTGTTGCACTAAAATTTATTTCTTTTATGATCTGTTTTGCAGAATCTATATTGTTCGTGTTTAAAATAATAATAACTCCGAAATTTTCTAGGTTTCTATATTCGGTCATAAACATATAAAGAGGAATGAGAGAACGTAATTTGCAGTTTGTACATCCTTCCTTATCTATGTATACAATCATTTTGAAAGAACGATCCAATAACGTTGTGTCTGGATATTCATTCCCCAAACAAAAGGGGATCATGTCATTTGGGAATATAATACAATCATCTTTTAATGTTGCAATTTGTTTTTCTAATATTTTGTTTGCTTTTTTTGTTTTTGTACAACCAAAACAAACTAATATAATAAGAAAATAAACGATGTTAGTTTTACAAAATTCCATTTTATGATAATCCGTTTAAATGATATACTATTAAATGATCTTCAGGTTCTCCATTTTCCCCTGCTCCATAGAGTACGGAATTTCTCTCATCGACAGCAAAATACACGGGACGCCTCCCTTTTAAGTGATATTTTGCTTTAGGATTTCCATCCAAGTCGAATACTTCTAAAATAGTTCCACATGTAGAATTAGCCCTATTTTCATTCCAAGAAGTACCTAAAAACAACGCATATAAATACTTTTTTCCTAAATAAGCATAGATATAACAAATTTTTTCATCTCCTTGTCCCTCCGATGTGTTCTTTATTTGTGAAACGGAATTATCAAAATTCAACCTTTTTATTAAATTGAAATTTATATCCATAAAGTCTATTTGCTTTTTGTAGCCGTAACAAAAAACAATGCGATTATCATTTGCATATACATTTCCCATATTGGGATCTGCCATATAGTCAAGGATATTAGAATTCCTATAACACCATGTTTTTAGTGGAATTTCGTTATCTATATTCAATAATTGAATGTTAGGACTTGCATATTTATCATCAATAATGAATAAAGAATCATTAATGAAAGCTGCGTCATTTATACCATTGATATATTTTGCATTTTTACTATTTTGTAGTAAAAAGCCTTTGTCTTTATCTATGTTGTAGTAATTAATTTGTCTTTTCCCAATATCGCCTATTAGAACATTAGATGTTTGGGTTTGGAATAGCCAAGGTGCAGCATATTCTTTAGGGCTTTGCCCTTTTGTTCCAAATGCATAGACTAACTTTTGATCACTTAAATTGTAAATATGAAACAAACTGTCTTGTAGTTTCATATTTTGTAGTATTAAATAAGGGTATTTTATATCTACTCTTATTGGATTTGTAATTCCTTGTAGTGGCATTAGCTGTTGATCCAAGGATGTCTCATGAGGAAATTTGATTGTTTCTGGACAACACCCAGCCATTATTAGTAGGCATAATATAACTATAATGTAGAGTTTATTCATTTTAATAAAGTTTATTAGGACAGCGTATTAAAATATTTAATACACTGTCCTATAGTTATTATTCAGAACAATAGTTCACATCTAACTTTCCTTTTTGTTCCCATGTATTACTTTTGCAAGTACCATCTACACAGAAAGGAATATAAGCATAATCTCCTGAACCTTTATTCTTTTGGCACGCAGGAAATATTCCTTCACCTTCATTTCTGGCTAAAGCTTCAATGTTTGCAATTGTTAAGTCTGAAAACTCAACTTCATTTGTATTCTGCTGATAATTCCAGCCAGCCGCTACGGCGATTGCGGCAAAAGAGATGACGCCGATGATTTTCTTTCCCATTTCCATATTATTTTGATGGGTTTTAAATTTGTTTGTTTCAGTTCTTAGTCCAGTATCATTTCCTGAAACAGGTGATTCCAACCTCTTTTTTGTTTTCTCTAAATTTACTACTTTTGCCGTCACCTCCTTCTTTATTAGTTATTGAATGAGGAAAAGTCCGGGAGTTTCTGCTAAAGTTCGTGAGTCTGTAGGCAGGAACTCCTTTCTTTTCCAGTTAATTGTTCTATTGAACTGTCCCGATAAAACTCATCATCAGTGAGTTATTGGGAATATTTCCATATATCTCCACCGTTCGATAAAAATCTCCCGGCTGTTCTGCTTCATAACTGACCGTGACTGTTCCGCTCTCTCCCGGTTGCAGTTCTTTCCAGTCGCAGGTTGCTTCGGTGCAATCGCAAGAGGTGGTAAAACCTTTCAACTTGAAGACGCTTGTTCCGGTATTTCGGACTGTGACCGTTTGCTTCTTGGTTGTTCCCTCTTTGACCGTTCCTAAGTCATATTCCGCTTTGTCCGTTTCGAGGGTTGTCTTGGGCAATTCTTCTTGATGTTGCATACCGGTTATCTGTTTCAGATACAAATCCCTGACTGCCAAGTTGTGCACCGGGTTGCCGATTACTTTCACCTTGTTGTCCTTGTCAAGCAAGAAGGTCTGGAAGGTGATGTCTTGCGGAAATTGGTTTAACTCATCGAACCGATTGTTCCGGTCGATACAGACCGGGCGGTCGAAATTGTCTCGTTTCAGGATGTACCGCAACTCACGGTCGTCTTTCGATTGTAAGACAAAGATGAACGGAATGTTACCATTTGTTGCCGAATCAACATGAGCGATCAACTCTTTCCATTTCGGCAATTGCAGTTTGCAACTGGTACAACCTATAGAATCAACATAAACCAACACTTTATATTCCGCATCGGGTATCCGATAGTCCACCGGCTCGGTGACGAAACGGGTGAACGCCATATTCTGTGGAAACACGATCTCTTTCCCTTGCCATTCCTGAACCAACAGGGCGAACTTTTCTTTGTTATTCTCTTTACAAGCGGTTAACAAAGAAAGAAGTAGTAAGATGTAGAGTTGTTTTTTCATTTAATCGTTATATTTTAAATTCCATGATCGGTTCATCACTTTCTACACATGTGGCGATAATCGTCTTTGTTTTTTCGTTTACATCGATTCCGTATATGGGTTTGTCTAATATATATTTATGTAAAGGATTTCCTTTCAAGTCGAATACATAAATATAACGTCCTCCGTCCTCCGGTTTTTCACCTCGTTGATGTGATGCTAATTTGTCTTTGAACCGTATACCTTGAAATACGCTGTAAATATGTTGATCTGTGACAACAATATCACTAAAGCCCATAATTCCGGTAGGAAAACCTTCTCCTTTTACATTTTTAAATTGGGGTTCACCGTTCGGACCATATAATATGGTGTGAGAGTTTTCTTTGGTGTTGTATATTTCTATGGATTCCCCTAATTGAGTTACCAACGCAAATATGCCGTTTTGAGGGTTGTAATCGATAAAACTACGCCATGCCTGTGCTAATGCCGGGCGGATTTCCGAAGCCAAATCTTTTTCGGTAGGTATTTTACCGATGCTTCTGATAGGTTTACCACTGTAATCGACTTGCCAATATCGGTGCTCTCCTAAATAGTCTGGGATCAGAAAACAAGAGTCTGTGGCACAGAAATCCAATGAACGGATTAGATTTTTATCTAATCGTATCACTTCCTGTCTTGTAGCTGAATGGTCTTTTGCTGAAATCGCCCAGCGTGAGATCTGCATCTTGTTTGCATCGAGTGCATATATGGAATCGAGGGAGTTGAACTGGAATGTTTCGGCCGAAAGCATTTCTTCCGGTCCTTCACCCCGTTTGCCAAAAGAAACAATATGTTTCCAATTCGGATATGTGAAAGCATGAAAATAATTGTCTGCGTTATGCAAATCCATTACAATAGCAATACTGTCTTTGACCGCTACCCGGAATGGGTAGCGGAAGAGGGCAGTGTCCAGTTCGATCACCCGCGCACTTATTGCCTTTTCATTGGGAAAAGTCGAATATCGTGGGTAGTAAGTACCGGGGGAATCGGTACAGGAGATGATCGCACTGATACCTATTAATAATATGTATGCAAAACGTTTCACGATTATTATTTAATCTAAACTGAAGTCTGTGACTTTGTATTTTACTTTATAAGTTCTACAATCGACAGAGCCGTATCCTACACAAATTGCATTATCATCGTTTTCTCCACTTGCTAATGCTTCAACATTCTGAAATGCCAGACTGTCTAATGTGCTTGTTCTATTATTGTAAAACAGGCTGCACATAGCTACCAAACAACTTGCAATAAAAAGCAATTTTAATACTGTTTTCTTTTTCATGTTTCTTTTTTGGGCGTAAAAGTAATCTTCCGATTTAAGATTGTCAACTAAAAGTGGAAACACTTTGCTGTTTCCGGTGAAATATTGCCAATGTGTTGCCAAAATGTTGATTCTGTTTGTTGATTTTGTTATTTTTGTATCACAAATAAGACAAAAATGGAAAAACACAGAAGTATTATAGTTTTTGGAGGAATATTGATTTTAACGATATTGGTTGTGTTTTTATCTTGCTGTTACTTTTCTCAAATTAAAAATGAGCAGATTCTTAAAGCAACTTATCTTTTTAGTCATGCAGTCGATTTAGAAAAGGAATTGATGCAACCCGAGTTTATTTCTTTCCCAAGATCTGATACCGGTATTTCTTCTGTTTCTACTGTTGTCGAAACTGAAAAGGGAAAAGTTGTTTATAAAAAAAGTAAGCAGGCGGACAGTCTTGCTTTGTCTCACAAAAGAGAGTGGTTTTTTCAGATATTTTTAGCCTTGGAAAATCCCAATCGAGCCTTTACCCTCGACAGTCTTTTTCAAGAAGAACTAAAAAGTGAAGGCATAATTGCCCAGACAGCCGTTTCTTTTTCACAAGGTGACAGCCTTGTCAGTTGTTCGAATAAGCCGTTATCTCAGGCAGGGATTGCTTTGGAACCCATTGTCTTTGGTGTAGAACATGATCAAAGAGAAATAAAACTACAAGCGTATGTCCTGTTTTCCCATTCCTATTTATTTAGCCGGATGCCTCTGATTTGGGGGCTGATTTTGTTGTGGTGCATTCTTGTTATTATAATGTATATATGGCAACGCCGCAAAAATGTAGAGCATAATAAAGCGGTTGTTACTCCTGTTACGCCCGTACCGGCAGTGCTTTCTTTGGATGCTTCGGAGTGGATAGAGATAGCGCAGGATGTTTTTTTCTGCAAGAAAACGGGAGAATTGAAAGATCGGGATCATAAAATTTTTTTGGCAAGAAACCGTTTACGTGCTTTTATCTGTTTTTGGGAAGCGCCGGATCATACTGTCAGCTATCCTATTTTTTGTAATGGTGTGTTAGGGCGGCCTTTGAGCGAAGATGAATCGACAGAAGAAAATAGGCAGCTAAACCGAGTGATAAAGAAATCTATGACGCAAACCATAATGCGACTGCGAGAAGATTTGATGACTTTTCCGGAGTTGTCTATTGAAAATGCTTCCGGTTTATCTTATCGCCTGAATATTGGAACTGTCCGGGAGAGCAACGTAGGGTTGGCAGAATGTGAATCTGATGTTCTTTAGATATGTTAAAATATACAATATCCCTCTGCTAAATAGTTATATTGGACATTTGTTTGTATTTCAGTCCTTTATTAGATTTTGTGTTTCTTAAAAAATATTACCTCTGCGGGTAATTTAAAAAATATGGGGTAGAAAATCAAAATAGATGCGGTAGAGTTTCGATTTGGACTAATGGGTGTTTTGATAATCTATACAATAAGGTGTGGAATGGCAATAAGGAGGTAACCGAATCATTGATGTATGCTTTTGTTTTTATGAGAAACATAGCAGGAAAAACAGGAAATTACTATCTTTGTTGTATTGCGAGTTGAATGCACAGCTCCAACAATTTTGAAAGGACAGCCATGAGCAATAAGATTTATCCGATAGGTGTACAAAATTTTGAGAGCCTCCGCCAAGACGGTTATTTTTATATCGATAAAACCGAGTTTATCTACCGTCTTGTCAAGTCGGGACGTTACTATTTCCTGAGCCGTCCGCGCCGTTTCGGAAAAAGCCTGCTCATATCAACGCTCGAAGCCTATTTTCAAGGTAAGAAGGAGCTATTCGAAGGCTTGGCGATGGAGCGGTTAGAGAAAGACTGGTCACAATATCCGATCCTGCATCTGGATTTGAATGCACGCCAATACGACAGGCCGGAATCTCTGCTCGAAGAATTGAACAAACATCTTGAGATTTGGGAACAGACGTACGGCAGTCCGTATGGTGACCGTAAACCGGAAGAGCGTTTTTACCAAGTTATTCGCTGTGCATATAAAAAGACCGGCCAGCGGGTTGTGGTCCTTGTGGACGAATATGACAAACCGCTGCTTCAGGCAATCGGGAATGCGGAATTGCAGGAGGCTTACCGTAATATCCTAAAAGCTTTCTATGGGGTTTTGAAATCAACGGATGGCCATATTCAGTTTGCTATGCTGACGGGGGTGACCAAATTTGGAAAAATAAGCGTATTCAGCGATCTGAACAACCTGGACGACATTTCCATGCGCGAACCTTATGTCAATCTCTGCGGAATTTCCGAACAGGAAATACACGATAATTTGGAAGAAGAGATCCATGAGTTGGCAGAACTCCAAAACATGACCTACGAGGATGTTTGTGTTAAACTCAAGGTGTATTACGACGGTTATCATTTTGTGGAAAATACGATAGGCGTCTACAACCCGTTTAGCTTGCTCAATACATTTAAATATAATAAGTTTGGCAATTATTGGTTCGAGACCGGCACACCGTCCTATTTGGTCATGTTGTTGAAACAAAGCCATTACGATCTGGAACGTATGGCTAATGAAGTTACCAGCTCGGACATCTTGAACAGTATTTATGAAGATTTGAATCCTATCCCGCTCATTTACCAGAGTGGCTACTTGACAATCAAGGGGTATGACGAGGAATTCGGAGTTTATCGGTTAGGGTTTCCTAATCGAGAAGTGGAAGAGGGGTTTATCAAATACTTAATGCCTTTCTATACCAGTGTCGATAAAGTAGAATCTACTTTTGAAATACAAAAATTCGTCAATGAAATCCGTAAAGGGCAACCTGATGCATTTTTACGACGCTTGCAAAGTTTCTTGGCTGATACACCATACGAACTGGCTCGCCAATTGGAATTACATTACCAGAATGTTCTTTTTATTGTTTTCAAATTGGTTGGTTTTTATGCGCAGGTCGAATACCACACCAGTGTGGGGCGTATTGATTTAGTTTTGAAGACGCAAGATTATATTTATATTATGGAATTTAAGTTGGAAGGGACTGCACAAGATGCATTGAAGCAGATTAACGAAAAGCAGTATGCACTCCCGTTTGCTACTGATCCCAGAAAACGATTCAAAATCGGAGTGAATTTCAGTAACAGGTTGCGGAATATCGAAGAGTGGATTATTGAAGAATAAATTTGATTTCTTATACCTTATTGTCAATAAAATATTTTTTTACATTTGGAGCTGTACAAGACAAGTGCTCTTTTCCAGTAAGTAAAGCGGTGTTTTATGCATTGATTGGCCACTTTGTTTCCATGACGACCGTCTTTATTGCCATGACAAGGGATTTTATAGGCATGAAGACGGTCGTCATTATATATGATCTCGGCAACTTACGGTAACGAAGACGGTCGTCATAGGGAAATTCTGTGCTCCTCGCTGGAAAAAAGCGGAAAATGCTTTTGGCGTAAATGTATGTGTCATGGATGTTGTTCGGAAATATTCGGCTCTCAGAGAGTTGAGGTTTTTCACATTGTTACTGTTTTGCTGTTTTAGGGTGGCACAATGGAGTCGGAACGTGGACGAGTTGCCGGATCCATGACATTTGTTGCCACCCTGAAACAGATTAATCGTACAAAGTGTCAGATTGAAATGACGCACTATTTCAGGTGAAATAGAAAAATGGCAAAAAAAGAGGTTATTGTATTATTCTTCAATAATCCACTCTTCAATGTTCCGCAGTTCGTTACTGAAATTAATCCCGATCTTGAATAATTTTCTTGGGTCGGAAGCGAATGGAAGTGCATACTGCTTTTCGTTAATTTGCTTAAGCGCTTCCTGGGCAGTACCTTCCAATT
>ERZ1504847.514-NODE-514-length-10747-cov-12.051908_pt1 | contig 10747 bp, 5 predicted proteins | sample MGYA00572102_ERZ1504847 | MGnify/ENA primary metagenome ERZ1504847 (study PRJEB39906, sample SAMEA3182089) | gut metagenome | biome: human; feature: gut; material: Stool; isolation source: human stools | place: Canada | collected 2013-02-04 ...
TTATATTCCAAGGGTAGAGATTGATAAGGTATTGAATAAAATAGATTAAAGTATGAAGAAGGCATAACTTCTTCGTCATTTCATTATTATTTAGAGGAATGCCTTATGTCTTTATAACCAAATAAAAGTACATCAATATTTAATTGATATGAACGGAATAATTCAAATCCTTGAAATGAAAAACATTGAACTTGAACGGACATTGTTCGTGGAGAAGATTGGCATAAGTTTCAGAAACTCTAATGCAGATGTCTGTAACCGCCTTGGGGCAACTTTTCAGAATTGCTAAAATATTGCTGGTAGAGCCTCAAAAGTTAATTTCAAAAAACAATGCGTAGTAATCCTAAAGACTTATAATTATGACGGGTTATAATTTTATATTTTTACAATACCTGAACTGTTTACTCCTCGTCAATTAGCCGAGAGTCTTATTTCTATTAATTCTAATTCGTCATTGAATAAATCTCGATTATCTGCAGAACCCCCATTGCTTTAATCTGGAGCTTTGAAGCGCAGGGAACAGCAGATGAGACGCAGGTGTATAAAAAAATATATGATGGAGGATAGTTCCTGAAATTATGGTAAGTATCCGATAAAGTACACATTGTAGATTCAATATAAAGAAACTCATACATCATGCTATATTTTTTGAATATAGTTCGCCCGTTTCTTAATATTCTTGACCCTATAAAATATAGATGCAGCAACATGGGTGTTTAAAGGAACCATCATTATTGCTTCTATTGTAAAAGCTGTTTTTTGCGGATGATGTGCAAAAATAGCTTTAATGTTTTTTTTGTGTCATCCGGAATAATCCCATTCCCCAGTCTTCCATTCTTTTCATGGAATATTGTTTACATATTTTTATTTTTTTTCTCCCAACCTTGCATTATGTACATGTCTTTTTTAGGGGAAGTTAAAACCTCTTCTGTTTTCCTCTTATTTTAGTCAGATTATGCTGCCTTTCTTATTTTCTTTTCAACCTTTTCTATCATACATACCGCATTGGCCGTATGTATTCCAAAGAAAATCCAAAGCATTTCCGTTTTCCTGTTTCTGGCTTTTATCCTGGCCAGTGAGTAATGTTGTTTCTGTGTTCCAAAACTTCCTTCCAGGCGGGTGGCTCTTTCACGGCTGAGTTTCGACCGTAAGATCTTACGAATCGGCTCATCTTTGGCAGCTCTGCCCTTACGCTTAGAGGAAGTACTGATGTGATATTTTGTACAAAATTTCCGGTTGGCATTATTAGCATAGATTGAATCCGCTGCAAGCGCCTTCATTCCAGCCCTGGTCAGTTGTTGCAGATGAATACAGTCCTTCAAACGTACTCCTTCGTTAAAAGCCTTAAAGGAGATATGTTCTATGAAGGAAATTCCATCTATCTGTATATTGTTGACTTTGGCGCCGAATTCAACGGATTTGGTTTCCTTGCCTCTGATAATGGGACGAAGGTAATGCCGGTCGATACTCACAATACGATCGGACACTTTTTTACCTGCAAATAAATTCTTCCCTTGCTCAAGGACCCTCATGACCGAGAAACGTATTTGGTAATCGGAGGGTAGTGTAAGCCTGTCCCTGTAGGATGAATGAAGCTGCTTCAGCTGGTCAAGTAACTTTTCCAATAACTGAAGTAACCTGCGTTTAATCATACTGGGCTGTGATTTCCTGCGTTTACGCAGTTTGCTATAAGCAAGGTAGGCGCGGCTTACATCAAGATACTTGTTAAGGGGACGTTGTATGTGCAATGTACGGCAATGTTTGCACAGATGACGGTGAAGCCATACAATACCTTCCCATAAGAGTTTGACATCAGTAGGAAAGTGCAGATGACTTTCATAACAGGTGGCATCGGTCATACAGACATGAAGGTTTTCAAGATAAGGTTTCCAATGTTCAGCCAGAATAAGCTGGAGGGACTCAATATCAAGATGTTCCGCCAGTTCCTGACGGATTGCACTGACGATTTTTGAATTGGTCAGTGAATGAAGAGGATCAATCTGAACACCACAGAATAACTGGTAATGAATATTACCGTTTAAATATTCGATCAGTTGTGAATCGGAGAAGTTGGTATAGGACTTCAAGACCATCAAGGCTATTTTACCTTCGGGAGAAAAATAACTTTTACGCCCAAAAGGAGAGGACTTCAAATGCATTTGTCGGGCCAGTTCCGAGAAAGGGAACAGAGAATGGAGGCGACCTAATTCACTCGTTGCAAAACTTTGACGATATTTTTTAAGCATATCGAACTCGGTAAAACCTAAACAAGGTTCGATTTCTGAGATTTTTTGTATCTTTACCATGTGTTTTTATTTTTAATTACCCCCGTTTTGGCCGTCAAACCGTTTTTTGGGGGGAATGCTTAAAAATACAAAAAAAGCAACTAACTCGCAATGAAGTAGTTGCTTTGAATTTTATTATTTTAGGAATATCCCATTTTAAGTTCCGGGCAGAGATATGATGGGTATTGTAAACAGCTAATCTTCTTAAAATTGCCATATATCGAAGAGGGCGTAAATTAAACTGTGTCATACGTGTTCTCTCTCAAGCTCATCGGTCGGAGAGCGGCCAGCGCCAAGGGACGGGTGGTCCCGCCCCTTAAGATGATTATAGCTGAATCCTGTTTCTTATTTATATAATATTTTGAGCACTTCCTATTAAATAAAACTGTATGGTGTACTTTTTGTGCGTCATTATCTTCCCCAAAAGTATTTCTACTTTACCTTTTTTGTTAATTCATTTAATTGTTCTTGAGCTTTATATATTTCCAAACGTTCCTTGAGAAATTTAAAAATTGAAGGGTGAACGGAAAACTCGTTTATCTTATTCCAACCGTCCCCCAACGAGTATATCAGTTCGTTGACAAAGGCCTCGTCAGGGGTTATGTCGCTGAGTATTTCTCGCACATACACTTTGTGGTTAATAGAATGAAAATTCCCCTTTGTATTTGGGCCAGCGCAATACTTCCACAACTTCGCATCCTGTTTCCAGTAATGTACATTAACGCATGCAGCCAATGTTTCCTCGCTGCGACCTGCAGTTCTGAAGTCTTGCCCTTTCTTGATATTATACTTACTAGTTACAAATCGCATTAGTTTCCGGGTAAGTTTCTCTTCCGGTGGAGCTTCCTTGCCCAGTTTCTTAATGTCTGAATAGAACAAGTCATGAGACACATTATCTGCATATTCACGAATACGCTGCTTGCATAGTACCTTTGACTCATTGCTTTGTACCATATCCATGAGGTCATGGTATACCTCAACTGGTACTTGTATATTCTTTAATCCCACGAGTGCCCGGTGTATTTCCTCCATTTCAGGGAAGACAAACTCACAAGTGTCATAAATGTTGTATGTGATACCATCCTTCTCAATGCAATAGATAAAGTTTTCGTTATATCCCTTCTTAAATGCAGGAATATGATATTCGTGCGATTCAAAATTCTCTCCCAAAACTGTAATCATGCCATCGTGAGTCAATCGCGGTTCTCCAACCTTGTAAGCTATCGATCCGTCTTTGCCAATGGTAAGTTGTACAAAGTAATACAGATTCTTTTTCTTTTTCTCTGCATACGTGATGACGCATCCTTTGAAACGGTCTATCATATACTGAGGCAGTGCCTCCTTTATACAATAGTCCTTAATCAGTATTTGGCGGAAGATATTCTTGATAGTGGCCGCCTCAATCTCTGATTTAATCATCACATCTTGGGTAGGAATTTTCTTTTCTATCAGTTCCATTTTCTCTTTCAAACGTCTATAATCTAAGGTTTGGTGTTCGTTATCAGAAAGTTTTTCCTCTTGGTCTTTATCACCAACGATACGAATGCAGATTTGTTTCCTACTTTTGTCCTTTTCATGGCAACCTTCAAAGCTATTGCCGAACAGCTTTTTGATATACTCCCTTGATTTCTGCTCTATCAAACTTCGTAACTTTTCCACACCTGTTTCGGTGGCATGACAGGCTATCTCAATCCATGAGCTAGAGAGCATATCACGCAACAGTTCATCTTCTTTCTTGAACTCTGCATCCTGTGCTTTCAATAATGTAGGCTTTTTGTACTCTATTGGATTAACAAACACGTACTTCGAATAGGTTGTAAGAAAGTCCTGTAGCACACTTCGAATAAGATAAGCCTGCGATTCCTCAAAGTGTTCTATATCACTGAATCCTAGGAAAGGTATGTGATTCTTGTTGTCTTTTCTAAAAACAGACGGATGGTTATAGTATTCCTTCGTTCCCTTCTTTTTCTTGGAAGAAAAATAGATTCGTTTTTCATCAAACTCCAAATGATATACCGGAGAATCTTTCTTGTTATTCTTTTTTACCTTGTCTTCCTCGGCAAAAGTCAATGTGCGCGCAGTCAAGAGATTATCGTAATCGAAACTAATATGCAGGCCCAACTCCTCACCTGCACTTCTCCCTTTATTATATATGCTACTGCAAGTGCCACAAATTAGTTTACCATGGGCATAGCTCAAGGTTTTATTACGATTTGGAATCATTGACAACAATAGGTTTAGCATATTGTTAGTATGGATACCTTCATCGTAAGCAGGACGATAGGTAATCTGTTTAATTTTGACATTAACTTTCTTCAGACATTCCTGCAGCAGTGCCATTGTGAGTTTCTCCTTCTTGGATGAAGCAAATAGGAATATGCGGTGTTTGGATGATTCGCCAGATTGTGTATTCTTAGCCATTTTGTTGAAAGCACAGATAGCACTGTTCGGGTACAAGCCTTCCAGTTTGCAATAAATACTTGTAATGTTGTCGAAGTCAACATTATCATATTCTATCTTGAAGAAATCGTAATCCTCCAGAAATTCTTTCCAGAGAAATTCCACTATCATGTGATTGGTTCTTATCTTTTCCATAGTTATTTTAAGTTGTTAATCTATCAAGAATATTCTGCACGTTCTTGTCGATGACGGACCCTGTTTCAACATCTATCAGACCATTTATAACTGGTAACTGGGGATTACTTCCAAGGGTAAGTGAATGTGAGTAGTTACCAGCATATCGAGGTACATTGACTATGGCATACTTGCCACCACAATCCTTTATCTTGCCTTCCCAAGCCTGTGCTTTCACATGCCTGTTGAAGTCACCATCCACCATGTATTTTACATCTACATACAGTCGGTCGTTCACTACCCAGTCGGCCCTCTCCCAAATCTCTTCTCTTGGTGAGCTTATGGTACAACCTGCGTTCTCCAATATAACTTTGAACACTTGCTCACCGAAATAGCCAGTGTAAACCTGTTGAATAATCTGTGGTGAGATGACCCATGCCTTGCCTTTCCATGCAGTGCAATAGTCGTTCTTCTCAAAGTAGTCTCGTATGAATTGCTGCCTCATGATAGCATCCATGTGAACGCACGAGTCTGTATAGTTCAGGTTCATCTTCTTTGCCTCCTCTGTTTGCACATAATACATGCGCATAGAAGTCTCAATATCCTCCCTGTTATCAAATTCTGGATGCTTCATCACATACTCACGAATCTTATGCACCCTATTACGAGCTTGACGGGCATATTCGTCAGTACCCTTGAAACTAATACCTACCAATTCACTAATATGTCGTTCTCTACGGTGTTCTCCATTTTTGAATGCAATGTCAACTTCTGACTCTTTACCATTAATTCGGTCAAGTATACATGGATCTTCATCTATCGACTTGAGCACATGTTTCAGCAGTTCTGTCTGAACTTCTGGTTTTCTGGCGATAATCATAGAGTATGCCATATCCTTACCTATAGCCACATGGATGGTCTTGTTAAACACCGTTGATCGAGTGATACGTCCTAGTGCCTGTACTGCCCATTTTAAGCAAAAGGCATCATAGGCAGGTGTGCTTTTCAATGCTGCTTTTATCTGTATCTCTCTACGTTTTAACACTTCGGCTAGGTCATCAAGTATACGATGATGTCTTCTGCGGAGTAAGTCACGCTGGAAGTCCGATTTTTCTTTCAATACCAACTGGTTGTCAGTTCCCAGAATACTTAATGAGATGCAAGCTTTGAGGTAATCATCCACATCCAACAGAGGGATAAAGTTCGTAGGCTTATCCATAATGATACCATCAAAGTTGCAGCGAGTGTCTTTGCGGTCTTTTGTATTTGGAGCTTCCAAACAGTGTTTCTTTCGGTATTTGGCATCGGTATCAAACAGATAGTTCACGCCTACAGCGCCAGACTGGTAGCATACAAAGCAGAACATCTTTAGTCCTGGCTGTTCTGCCAACAGTTTCTCTACAGTCTCCAAGTCATCCTTGAAATACTCACCACTCAAGAAACAGACATTCAATTCAGGATAGATATCCGCGCGCCTTCTTGTTATTTCATCGTTAATAACATGCTGCTCCATGACGTTGACCCCAAATGTTTCGCCACGCTTTGTCACTCTTGCCTGCTGTAGTATATTCAACACTTTCTTTATTCCTATACTACTCTTACCTGTATATGAGAATGGCTGGAAGTACAGCCATGCTCTGGCTTCAGGCTTCTTCATAAACTTCATGTAATGATTCAACATATTTACTATTCGAGCAGAGTTGTTCTTGTCAAACTTGTTTTTACCATCCATTACGAAGTCTAAACAATCCTTCAGTGCTGAACTGCACTTACCGAGGTAATCTTCCAATATTTCTTGTGGTTGAGTCTCTTCTTCATTGTAGAGAGAGAACTCCACCTTAGGGTTTGCATAGTTGAGAGCAATATATTCTTCGATTTTATGCAAAGTCTCATTGCCCATCTTCTCCACTTTCACGCCTTGCTTTGATATATAATTGAAATCATAGTTGTGGATAGGTGTCTGACAGTCAGCGGTAGCGCTACACATTATCACCCGGTTGTGATTAACCATCTCCAACAGCACATTTTCAGGCATGCACCTCATTTCGTGATAGTCGAAGCAGCACGAATAGCGGTCATTGTCATGAGAATATATCTCGATGAAGCTGATACCCTTATCATAGATAGACTTGCCATCGGTTTCTTTACTGTTATTAGAACGTGGAGTCTGGAAAGTGGTTCCGTTGCGTAATTCTTGCAGTGCAGAGCGATACTCCGTATTACCTTCGTTTATGCCCATATATTTAATAATGTGGTAAAATGCCAAATCACCCTCCAAATCAACAGCTGTATTTGTGCCTTTTTTCTTACGCAACTCGTTTTCTATTGAAGCATACACTTCTGCATGCTTATCCACAATTTGTACAAAGTCCTTCAAGAAGAGCATTATGCGGTTTGCCACGAATGATAAAGTTTTGTCATTTTGGTCTTTAGTTTTCTTCTTCGTGAGTAGGTAGGATGTGTATTCCTCCTTATTATTGTGAACAGAGAGAACAACATTCTCAGCAGAGAAAGTCTGGTCTTCGTCGTAAAAGATAAAGTTGCCATGATTTACATTTTCCTCCAACTCAAGCCCGCTCAATATTTTCTGAGGATTAATGTCATCAATTAACTCTTTCTTTTTCGTCCTTATTGCCTCCAACATGTCCTGAATGTTCATCTTGTGGTCTGCCCATTCAGGCATTTTCTGCATATCCATCACTTCTTGGTAGTGCTGACAGATAAAGTAGCACAATCCCCAGAAGTTAAAACGTCTTCTGCGACCACACTCACAATCAAACAGACGCTTCATTGCAGCCTCTTTCACACGATCAGACTCATCAATAATTACCAATGAGTTCTTTATATGCTTCCAGTAAGGCTGTGTACCTTTACGTACCAACTTTGGCGATGCCGTGGTATGCAGCTTTGAGGCAGTCAACACGATAATCTTGCTCTTGTAGAATAATAGTTCTGGATATAGTTCCTCCAGAATCGGACATTCTGTGAGTATATGAGAGGCTATCACCTCATCAGGCTCCTTCTTGTATTTCTGTCGGATAGGAGTAAACACCTTTCTGCGTACTTTCTCCATCAGATGCAGGCGGTTCTTGCCAATCTCCTCAACCATCTCGTCCGTAACATCGGTGTACGAGTATAAACGTTTCAGGTTTGCAAATGTCCTTTCACCTTGAAACAGTTTGCTCCCCTCCATCTTCATACGGATATCAGGGTCGGTGAAGGCACGTTCCCACTGCTCCTCTTGTGAGTACACACGTAAGATATCATGCTCCTTTAGTTTGAGACCATTCTTCTTTAGGTTCTTTTCAATATCCTCGATGGTAGCATCCAACTGTTTCTTGGCATCAGTCACATAGATGATACGTCTAGCATCTTCCTTCTTCAACTCCTCAGCCATCATCTGGCAGGAGTTATACGTTTTGCCAGCACCAGTAGGCAATGGCATTACAAACAGGCCGCGATTAGGTTGTGCAGCCTTAAACAGTTCTTCGAAAATATAATTGGTGTTTTCAGTCATGTAAATTACATTTTATAAGGTTACGGGATAAAAGTACGAAAAATAGTGCAGCTTCAGAAAGAAATAAAACGGAAATCTGAATACTTTCAAAGAATCTACCTTTGTCACAAGTGCAATTCATAGAAAAATATTATATTTGTAAAAACAGAGGTTGTACCTATTAAAATAAAAATTAATTTTCATTTGTTTCCTATAAGTAGGTTAGTCATTTATGATAATTGGTTCTATAAATTATATGTGCTCTTATAAACAGGTTTATTATATACCGTATTAACATTTATTATGTCCGAAAAATCACTCATTTTTCGGACATAAATTATATAAGTAGTAGTTTCTTAATTTTGGATATTTGTAAATATTATTTTTAATAATGTGCTATGTAGAAGACTATTTTATGGTAAGATGTCTACTTTTAGACCAATGAGTTCTCCGAAATGTATAAAGTCCATTTTGCATGGATATCCGGATTAGGAATGTACATCAATTTTTCTAATGCTGGAGATAATTCATCTTCTAGGCCAAAGATGTTTTTGTCAATATGGATTGCGGTGTTAAGCAAATCATAAGCTAGAGATAATAAGTAGCCCCCTCCCTTTCTTTACAAGGAGAAGTTCTTTAGATGTGCACAGTCATTTCCATAAAAGTAATTGAAGATTATTAATTGAAAGAGACGCTCCAATGCTATATGCCATGCTGGAATATATTGTTTGACTTTTTCCGCTATCAGTGCATAGTTTCCTTTGTGCTTAAAATGGGCGCCATCTGATAACTCATTTTTCCTGAGTAATACAGCAGAGTCTTCCTGTGCAATTTTTCTTCCATCAGTGTTAATATCGAATCGACGAGTTATATATACAGGCTGTCCGGCAGATGCAAAACATAATCCATTTGCAGGAGTTTCTATTTTATATATTTGCGAAGCTATTTGCATGGTTAAGTATTCGTTAACCGGCAATTTTGCACGCATTGGTAGTGAATAATTCCAAGGAACAGGTTTTATTATGTATGTTATTTATTCATTTCTTTTATCAAGACGAATATGATTGCAGTCTAAAACTCCTAAAAATTTCTCTTGAAGTCCGGATATTGATGTATGTCCCATATTGTGGAAAATTTCTTGCCGATTATTATATTCTTCAAAGCTAAAGTCTAAAAAGGTGGAACTTTTTTTCCTCCAAAAAGCCGTTTTAGAGCTACGGGACTATATGTTTTGTAGCCCAAAGCCAAAGTCGATGGGCAAATATACAATTCTTTCATTTTAGTGTGTTTTTACAGTTATGCTTCCTATTATATCTTTTCCTTCAAGTGCAGATAACATACTGAAGTAATCTTCTTCGTTTATTTTATATAACCGACAGAAGATTTTCTTATTTGCTCCTTCAGGTAGCAAATTTGTAAAAAAGGGGAATTAGTATTGGTTTGTGTGGGATTGCTGAGATTTAGGTAAAGTTAATGAGATGGTAGGGAGGGAAGGGTTGATAAATATTCATCATCATAACAAAACGTATATTCTTGTTTTGAATGTTTAGTAAGGATTCTGGCGTAAATTTGATTACAGAATATTTCTAATTCTCTCATAGGTATTACTGTTTTTAGCTTGTTTTTTTTACATTTAGGCAAATTTCTAACCCAAGTACTTCGCAAATTTTTTCTATTGTTTTTAAGGAAGAGTTTCCTTTCCCTCGTTCAATGTTCTTGATTGTGGATAAACTTATCTCTGATATTTCAGCTAAATCTTCTTGCGAAATTCTGAGGATACTTCTTCTGTTTTTCAATACTTTGTAAGACTCCATAGTTTGATATAATGAACTAATTATGCAAATATAGCGATAATGTATTGGAATATCTATAAAAGTTTAATATAATAAACTTCTGACTTGTTAAAATATATTCAATTAATGATTTGTTAAGATGGATATATATTTATTGATTTTCTGATATACTTATTGTTGTTTATATCTTGAAAAAGTTTATCTTTGCACAGACAATTGTTATCTATAGTGATGAAATATAAGTAGTTATAGGTAATTTATCCTATAATTATTGATTTATTATAATAACTGTGGTAACTTGTGCTATTTTTGATATGCTAATAGATACTTATCGTATTTTTGGCACGAGTTTGGCGCAGTTGTTATATAAGTGTTTGATTTACAGTGCTTTTTACTTTTGAAGAAGTCCACTAATATCTATAAGAAAACAGATAATATATGATGGAAAAGAGCCGTAAATCAGTGATTTACGACTCTTTTCGCGTTTAGACAATATTAGGTTATTGTGATATATTTATCAATATTTAGCTTATATTTGGCACGTGTCTTAATGAATGAAAATGTGACTCTTATTGACTCTTATTTGCGTTTATTGAATT
>ERZ1504847.516-NODE-516-length-10681-cov-9.795407_pt1 | contig 10681 bp, 13 predicted proteins | sample MGYA00572102_ERZ1504847 | MGnify/ENA primary metagenome ERZ1504847 (study PRJEB39906, sample SAMEA3182089) | gut metagenome | biome: human; feature: gut; material: Stool; isolation source: human stools | place: Canada | collected 2013-02-04 ...
TGTTGCTCAGGAACTTATAAATAAAGTTAAATCAAAGTGTTGCGGAATTAAGGTTCATATAAAAAACTATATAATGTAATTCTTAGAGCTGAAAAAGGGGAGACATACAATTCTATCAAGAACAGGTATTCTCTCGGCTTCCTTGAAGAAACCGATTTGGGAAGTAAAATGGAAATCGAATTCCAGACAGATTCCTTTGAGATATTGAGCAAGCAGCTGATTGAATATGGATCAGGCATTGAAATAGTCCAACCTGATGAATTAAAATGCATAACCCGTAAACACCTGGCACAAATTACGAATCACTGCCTAAACTTGATTTAGAGAAAGCGATTGGTCTGTTATGTATTTTTTGTAAGGTTTCATATCCCCTGCTGACATACAGCTGTCAGTGTATTATGATATTCTACTATCAAAAAGGAGGATTGAAAAATATGAAACCAAAGATAATTATGCACACACAAATTAGCCTTGATGGCCGCATTAAAGGCTTTGATAATCCGGAAGTTTACTACCAGGTTGCCGGGGGAATTCATTCGGATGCGGTGCTGTTTGGGTCCAATACTGTTTTTACTGCATTTGAAAAATATCCTGCTGAAACAGAGGCTGATTTTGAGAAAATCATAACAAGCCCGGAGGACCCCAGACCAATAGGAGTCATACCTGACAGCAGAGGTATCTTGAGAAGTCTTCATTGCTTAAGAAATCTTGGATATCTGAAGGAAATTGTCATTCTGGTATCAACTGCCACTCCGAAGGAATATTTGAATTATTTGGAGGAAAGGCATTACCCATATATTGTGTCAGGAAATGATCATGTGGACTATGAAAAAGCCTTTCAGATCCTGCATGAGCAATATGGGTGTAAATACATGCGGACAGACAGTGGCGGTGGATTAACCAACAAATTATTAGAAAACGGACTTATTGATGAAATCAGTCTTGTGATATCACCATGTTTTGTAGGTAATAAAGAAAAACAACTATTTGATAACCTTCTGTTATCTGAAAAAGTTAATTTGGAATTGCAGGGAACAGAGAATGCAGAACATGGCTGTCTGTCATTGCGCTATGCTGTGAAAAATAAGGATTAGTGCAGCATACTTTAAAAAGTGTCTGTTGGGACAGTGTCCTAAAGGAAGCATAAGCTCATGGCTAGCGGCGGTGTTAAAGTAACGGCACTCGGCCCCAATATATAGTTGATATGCCCCTAAGCCTTTGAGGGCAAGGCGGTCAACCGCGCCTTTTCCGGTCCGCATACAGTCGTTCAATGAGGGTATCAAGCTCGGCAATGCGGCGGTGCTTCTCGGTGGTTCGTTTCTTCGCCGCCGTTTTCGGCTAATTCTAATTGATCCGAACTGTAAGGATAAGCAATTATCCGGGGCTAGTTAAGTATCTTAGAGAGGAAGATAAAGATAAGTAAACCAATTTTAAAGTTGTACCGAATAAAGCCTTCAAGAGGACAACATGCTTTTGAAGGCTTTATTGCTTACAATTACTTGGATTGTAACGCAAAAGCAGGCACCAAATCAATGAAAAATAGCCTATCCAGGCGACTGTTTCAGAAATATGGGCTTCCGCCAAGGGGATACCAGTGGGGTGCGACATCTTTTTTGCCCACTCAAGGCACGTTGAGTGTGTTGTCTTGATGTCGAGGGTGGAGAAATATGACTAAACAAAATACTGATAAATAAAGGGTTTCCTGACATTGAACTTTTCCCATCGCTACTTTGCCGAGGATGTTAATGTCGGGAAACCCTTATTTTTATTTTTAGAGGAAATATATCAACTCTCCTTAAAGTGATAGGGTTGAGTTGATAGATTAGATAACTTCGTGGGGTTGTGGAGATATAAATGCTAAGATAATAATGTACAGAGTTGCTAATATGTCTATGTATAATAGAAGGTAAAATTTAGCACAGTATTAATGGTGATTAATATGATTTATATGATAAACATTAATACTGAAATATTTTTAAGATCAGTAAAAGATTTAAATAAGCTAAAACTTTTAGTCGAGGTTAATAATTGGGATAGACCTAATTTTAGTGCCATAGCTAGAGAATTAGGAGTGGATAGAAGAACAGTTAAAAAGTATTATGATGGAGATATAAAGAAAGTTAGAAAATCTAAAAAATCAAAGATAGATGATTTCTATGATATCATTTCGAGTTTGCTTTCAGCAGAAACGGACCAAATATTTTATTATAAATCTCATCTCTATAGATATTTGGTTAGAGAAAAAGGATTAGATTGTTCAAGAAGTAATTTTAATTATTATATTTTAAAACATGAAAAATTTGCAGAATACTTTAAACCAAACAAAAAGAAAGATGCTGTAAAATCTGAAACTTCCTTTGGAAAACAAGCACAATTTGATTGGAAAGAAAAATTAAAATTTTCTTTTAAAAGCGGAGAAGAGTTTATCTTTAATGTTGGCAGTTTGATATTATCAGCATCTAGGTTCAAATATTGGGCAATTTGTCCATCAACATCTCAAGCATATTTATTTGATTTCTTAACTAATGTTTTTGAAGCATTAGGAGGTGTGCCCAAAGAAATAGTTATAGATAATGCTTCAACAATGATGGATAAAGCTAGAACGGAACGTTCTGACGGTAAAGTTAATCCTAAATTTCAGCAGTTTGCTGATGACTTTGGATTTAATATCGTACCTTGCATTAGAGCAAGGCCAAATACTAAAGCAAAAGTTGAAAATCCAATGCGAGTTATTAATGAAATAATGACTTATAATGGATTGCTTAATAATGAGGAAGAGTTATTCGAGAAGATGCAAGAAATAACAAATGAAGCTAATTCAAGAGTCTGTCAGGCAATAGGTATTCCTCCTATATTAGTATTTAAAAAAGAGAAAGAACATCTTTTACCACTACCAAATGATAAAATATGTTCTTATTACAAAAATACAACAATACATGCGAAAGTCAATTCCAATGGACTATTTCGCTATAAGGGAAATCTATATTCTGTCCCCGTTGATTTTATTAATAAAAATATTGTTGTTAAAGTTATTGATAATAACCTATATGTTTATTATGACCATAAATTAATAACTTTACATACAGTTTCTAATAAAAAAATTAATTATCATGAAAATCATCACTTAGCAATGATGAGCTTAACTTTTAGAAACTCGGATAAAGAAGATGTTAAAAACTATGCAGCTAAACATTTAGAGGAGATGAAAAAGTTTAATGAACAATTATCAACAGTTACAGAAGAACTTACATGAACTTAAATTAACACAAATCAGCCTACAAATAGATGACTATATTAATAAAATAAATGAGCATAAACTAAGCATTGTAGACGCTTTGTGTGAGTTAACTAGTAAAGAGGTTGAAGTTAAAAATTTTAATGCTGCGCACGCTATGGTTAAAGTAGCAGCATTCCCGCACCTGAAAGAATTGAAGGACTTTGATTTTGAGTTTCAACCTAAAATAAACAAACAACAATTTTTAGATTTCGAAAGCTTACGTTTTTTAGATAATAATAGCAATATTATATTGATAGGCAATAGTGGCGTGGGTAAGACCCACCTTGCCACGTCAATTTGAATTGCTGCAGCAAAGAAAAGAGTAAGTACCTATTTTATAAAATGCCAAGATTTGATAGAGCAATTAAAAAAAGCTTATATTGAAAACAAACTTGATGATAGAATAAAACATTTTAGTAAATACAAGCTTCTTATAATTGATGAAATTGGATATTTGCCAATTGGAGAACAAGAAGCAAAAATGTTTTTTCGAACTTATAGATAGACGTTATGAAAAGAAAAGCACAATAGTTACTAGTAATATTAATCTATCCGACTGGAATCAAATATTTTTAGACAATATGCTAGCTAGTGCTATTTTAGACAGACTTGTTGATCATTCTACTATTGTAAATATTCTCGGAAACTCTTACAGGACGGCTACTGCATTATCCAAAATATGGTGTTAGTATAAAGTAGTGGACACATTAAATCGAACTAAGTAAAATAATATTTAGTTAAGAAAGGATGTGTCCATTATGGGAAAGGGCAGAAGATACGATCAAGAATATAAAGATATGATAGTAGAATTATTTAAGTCAGGAATGAGCTTAGCAGAGCTAAGTAGCTAATATGGCATTGCAAAATCAACAATTAACGGCTGGGTTAAAGATGTAAAAGAAATTAAAGTAGATGAAAATGAAGTTATGACATTAAAGGAAGTTAAGGCTTTAAAAAAAGAAATGGCAAGAATTAAAGAGGAAAATGAAATATTACACCAAAGGCGGGCTTTAGCCAAAAAAGCTATGGCCATATTTGCAACAAGAAATTAGATGAATTAATAGAATTTATAAATAGCAATAAAAACAAACATGATATTAAGACTATATGTACCGTTCTAGGCGTAGCCAGAAGCACATATTATAAATCTTTTGATAAAACTAAATCTGCAAGAGAATTAGAAAATGAGGAATTAAAATCAGCTATTAAAAGGATATATAAAGAGAATAAAGGCATATATGGTGCTCCTAGGATTCATCATATACTTGGTATAGAAGGATTCAATGTATCATTGAAGCGAGTTCAAAGACGAATGACTGAACTTGGCCTTTGTGCAGTAACTGTAAAAAAATACAAACCTCATTCAAGTAAAAAGGTAGCAGAAGATTTAGAAAACGTTTTGAAAAGAGATTTTACTACTACTTCTATTAACGAAAAATGGGTAGGAGATATTACATATATTTATACTATCAAAGATGGTTGGTGCTATTTAGCTTCAGTTCTAGACTTATATTCTAAAAAAATAATTGGCTACGCTTTCGATCAGAGAATGACTAATGATTTAGTTGTTAAAGCCTTAAAAAATGCTTATTACAGCCAATTTCCCGATAAGAATAAGCAATTAATATTTCATAGCGATTTAGGCTCTCAATACACTAGCAATGATTTAAGGGAGCTATGCAAAGAGTTTAATATTATACAATCGTTTAGTAAAAAAGGTTGTCCATATGATAATGCTTGTATAGAATCTTTTCATTCATTAATAAAAAAGGAAGAAATATATAGAAATACATACCGTACCTTCGAAGAAGCTAATATGGCTATTTTTAAATATATTGAAGGTTGGTATAACAGAAAAAGGCTACACTCTTCTATTAATTACATGACTCCAGATCAATGTGAATTATTAGCTAGAAGTGCAGCATAAAAAAGTTTGACTTTTTGTGTCCAAAATATTGACATAAGACCAAGGTACCCATACAGAGGATTCTGATATAGATATCGGAATTTATTACAATCAAGAATCATTTGACCTGACAGCGATTAACCAAATTGCTACAGAGTTGGATGATGAGAATAGAAACAACCTTGTTGTACCTCCCGGAGCGTGGGGTGATTGGATCAATGGCGGCGGATGGTTAGTTATGAACGGGTATCATGTTGATCTGATTTTACGTGATATAAAACGGGTGGAACAAATAATCAAAGATACGGAGCAAGGAATTGTTACTGCAAATTATCAGACCGGGCATCCCCATGGTTATATAAGTGCTATGTATCGTGGAGAATTGGCTATCAGCAAGATACAATATGCTAAAAATGAAAGCTTATGCGAATTAAAAAATCAGGCGGAAATTTACCCTGGTGCTCTAAAGAAGAGCTTGATAAACTTTTTTTTATTTGAAGCAGAGTTCTCTTTAATGTTTGTAAAAGCAAATGCGGGAGCAGAGGATAAATATTATATTGCAGGCCATGTTTTTCGTATTATTTCATGCTTAAATCAAGTACTATTTGCATGTAATAATGCTTATTGCATTAACGAAAAGAAAGCTATAAAACTGCTTGAAACTTTTGAATATAAACCTAAAAAATATGCCGAAAGGGTAAATCATATTTTTGAAGTACTCGGTCTTTCACTTTTTGAATGCTACGATATGACCGAGAAGCTTTATAAAGAAGTGAAAAAAATTGCAACGGAGATAAATAACTTTTTAAACGAGGGGGAATTCAGATGAAAGAAAACAAATATGATGATAATATATTTTTTCAAAAATACAGTCAAATGAGTCGCTCACAGCAGGGACTAGCCGGTGCAGGAGAATGGGAAACATTGAGAAAGCTGCTGCCGGATTTTAAAGATAAGCGTGTGCTTGATTTAGGATGCGGCTATGGATGGCACTGTATTTATGCGATGGAACACGGAGCGTCTTCTGTTGTAGGTGTTGATATTTCTCATAAAATGCTCGAGGTAGCCAAAGAAAAAACACATTTTCCACAGGTTGAATATAAATGCTGTGCTATAGAAGATGTGGAATTCCCAGAGGAGAGTTTTGATGTAATATTAAGTTCACTTGCGTTTCACTATGTAGCAGATTATGAGATTTTAGTAAAAAAGATATATAGAATACTGAAGTCTGGTGGTAAGCTAGTTTTTACGGTTGAACATCCTGTTTTTACTGCCTATGGAACACAAGACTGGCATTATAACGAAAAAGGAGAAATACTGCATTTTCCGGTGGATAATTATTATTATGAGGGCAAACGGACAGCTGTGTTTTTGGGAGAAAAGGTTACAAAATATCATAGAACACTGACCACATATCTAAATACACTGCTTTCAAATGGTTTTATAATAAATCATATTGTGGAGCCGCAGCCGCCGGAAAACATGATGGATATTCCGGGGATGCAGGATGAAATGCGCCGTCCCATGATGCTGATTGTATCGGCGAACAAAAAAGTGGATAGATAGAACTAAAACACCTATAAGGTATAAATGGAGGTAATTTATGTTTAAAGAAAAAATTATTATAGAGATGAAAGAAGTATTCAAAGAAATTCCTTTTGGCATAGAGCATACTCTTAAAGTTTTGAAAAATGCAGAAGATATAATGAACGGAGAAAATATCGGAGAGGAAGAAAAAGAATTCATCAGTATTATTGCTATACTACATGATATTGGTGCGGTTGAAGCACAAAAAAAATACGGTTCTATTGATGGTGTCTATCAAGAAAAGGAAGGACCAGCAGTAGCGAAAGAAATATTAAAAAAGGTAGGCTATAACAAAAATATTGATAGAATATGCTTTATAATAGGCAACCATCATACTCCATCTAAAATTGATGGACTTGATTTTCAAATACAATGGGAAGCTGATTTGCTTGAAAATTTAACGGTTATGGATAAAGAAAAAGAACAGGAAAAGATAAAAAAGTGTATAGGTGAAAACTTTAAAACAAACACAGGAAAAAGGATAGCTTATAATCGCTTTATTTTAGATTAGTAGTAGATTATTACAGTTATGTATTTTACTCAAGTTTCGGATTTAGGTTTTATGCAGTCTGAGCGATCAGTTGCATGGCCTTGAACCTGCGGTTATCCCGTATAATTTGCTCCATCAATTCGTTCTCGTCAATGGTAAAAATCTCAGCCACGATTGCTATTACATCAATAATGATTGACCAGATCTTTTCCACGACGGTGAGCTCGTGTACGCCTTCATATATATCGGCGAACAATCCTCCAATGGTCTCTTCACCATGCTCTTCAGGCGCTCAAGCTTGGATACGAAATACTCTTCCTTGCGTTTTTCGGTCTGGCAGTCTCTGTCACGCTTGCGGTTGTAGCGCCTCTCGCGCTGCCGGGCCGTAAGACCTTGTTCCTTGCCATCGACCTTCCCTCTCTCGCCGTGAATCGAGAAGTCCACGACAAATTGAGAGCGGCCGTCGCTCCAGCACAGGGCCAGCAGCTTGTAGCCGAGAATGCACCGCTGAAACACGTGCGAGAATATCTTGCCAATACACTCCATCCTCAATCCGGTCTTCGGCAGGTCGGAATCATCCACAATAAGCACTGCCGGAAGATGGCTCTTTTGATAGTCTTTCCTTATGGTCACGGCCTTGATGAGATGACAGGCGATGTGCCAGATGATGTTGCTAGTCTATATTGTCCTTGGCCATAAACGAATAGAGTAGGTCCTTCTTACCCCCGAACAGTTTCGAGATTGACGATCCGGCATAATGAGAAAAACCCGGGACGGCCATAAACGGCAGAATCAATATGATCTGGAAAAGTTGAAGGTTGGTAAGCTGACAGTTCTCACGTTTTTTCCCTCCGAGATCTTTGTCTGAAATCCTCATCCCCTCAAGGAGGGTCATAAACTTGGAAAATGCGGGATTGATTCGTTTTCCCGTGAAAAAGTTGCGGATCTCCGATGGAATTTTTGTAATTTTGCTCATGGCTTTGAGTGATTGTAATTAGTTGTTTGGGCACCTCTAAATTACTAAATTTCCGTGACATACGGAAATCCTCAAAGCCTTTTTTATGCCCAAATCTATCCTCTCAACCTAAATCCGAAACTTGAGTAAATTATAATTATGAGATGCTACGTGCTTTTGTTCAATATACCCTAAACGTCGATTTAAATGCGCCTGTGATAAAGGATTTAGTTGAAAAGTATAAGGATATAGAACAATTTAATAGGAGCATAACAGATAAATACGTTGCAATATGTAAACGCTTTTAATATTTGAATTTAGCCGTTTATGTAGAATGAAGGTGTGCAAACAAACAGACCCTGAAAAGGGTCTCACCCCCGTTAACCGCAATGTCAAAGACTTGCGGATGGCCAGATGACTCCTATACATCCGACCCCAACGGGGTCGAACCATATAATCTGTAGAAAGGTTCGACCTCCGTTGGGGTCGTGGATTGGGAAGGCACTTCGACCCGCACATTGTATCATGTGCGGTTACTTGAAGTTCGACTCCCGTTGGGGTCGATGGCTCGTCGTTATTCTGAATCTTAGCAAATCCTCTCTTTTTTAATGAACTGTGTGCTTGATCACTGAAAATAATCCTTATTTTTGCCACGAGAGTTTTACGAAAGATAAATAGATAAAGTATTGGAAAAGAAACATAACTGTCAGCAGTGCCCACTGAGGCGGCGATACGACCGTTCACCCAAGTCATTGTTGGGTCGTTTTTGGCGATGGCACATCAATTTCTGTCCGGGATGGAAAGCCTATTTCCTGTCGCTGAGCGAAGAGGAACGGCATGTATTGAGAAAGCAATACGCTTTTCATAAGCCTCAAATCCGCAACTAAGTCCTTCATCGTCCTATTTACGTGTACACGTTCTCTCATTACTGAATTATTAGATAAATTGAGGCTGAAATACCCACTTCTGCCTACAATACCCCCTTACCCCACAATGCGACTTGAGACAATACGCAGTATCATACCCATAAGTTGTAGTCGTCATCCAAAATCAGTCTGGAATACATCTGCGTAAGCATTATTACAGGTATAGATATTCAGCACATACCACCTTGATGTTCTGATCCATTTGGCTGGTACAGAGACAAATCTGAAGACAAACGCTTTTATGCGACTTGTTTTATTGGGTCCGAACCTCTTTACGTCAAGTCTTTGGATAATGACCTTGTAGAAGTTACGGATAAGTGCTGTAAGAAGAAGGAACACTGTGTTCTCTGCCATGAAGGATTTGGGCAATCTGGACCATCCGAAACCATTGTTCATGTCATCGAAGATGCGCTCCTTTCCTCCGCGGAGGTTATAGAACTCGACAATCTCTCTTACGGAAGGCTCGTAGTCGTTGGTCAGGATGCAGCGGTATGTGTATTCTCCTTCCCAGAGGTCAAGCTCACCGTCCATCCGTTTCCGCCTTTGAATCACAAGCCGGTATGTCTTGCCTTTCCACTTCTCTACAAGAATGGAATTCAGCTCAAACTCAATGCCGTTGATTTCTCCCCTCTTCCAGCCTCTGAGAGCGAAGAGGTCATTGTAGAGCGAACTACAGCGGTTGGCACGGATATAGAAGGTCTTGCAGTGGGTGGCAACCTCTTCCACGATCTCTTCAGAGCACGAGCCGCAATCAGCTCTGAAACGATTGATAACAAGATTGTTCTGTTCAAACCTTTCGAAGAATCTCTTCAGCGTGTCCTTCTGATGGAAACGGACGTTTGTGTTGCCGTCGCTGTTCTCAATGCCGACAATCAAATCTCCAATAACCGCCACACCTGGTCGATAACCAAGGAACTTCTTGTATGTATGCTTTGCATCATATTTCTCTGTTTCTATGAACTGGTGGTCGAAATCAACATCATACATCTCACCCTCTTTCAGCTGACCAGCTGCACACATACAATTGAGCAGTAAGGTATTGAGGGTGTCAGCCGTATTGAAATCGTAGTTCTTACCCGTATCTGACGTGTATGAAATGTTCTCCTGCGTCAGTTCCTTTATCGCTCTGAGGATAGTGTCAGAGCTGCAGGTACGAAGTGTCGGATGAAGCGAGAGATGGGGCATCAAATGAGTTGTGACATCCTCAATACATGAGCCGCCACAGAAGTAGATGCTCATGAGAGAACGGATGATTTCGCTGTATTGATAACCATACAGCCTGCATCTTAGACCGAGGGTTGTGTCAATTACATATGACAATGTGGAGTCAAATTGCTCCATCATTGCAAATATTCCTCCAAAAGGAGTGAGTTTCTCAGATTTTATTGCTTTCTTTGCCATGTCTGTCGGGTTTGATACATATTTTGATTTGCAACACTAAGATAGGTGAAAAATCTGACATGACAAAATCCTGAGCAACTTTTTGTTGCTCAGGTACTTAAAAAGTTATATTTATAATAGTGTTGCGGAATTAAGGTAT
>ERZ1504847.519-NODE-519-length-10583-cov-5.625760_pt1 | contig 10583 bp, 9 predicted proteins | sample MGYA00572102_ERZ1504847 | MGnify/ENA primary metagenome ERZ1504847 (study PRJEB39906, sample SAMEA3182089) | gut metagenome | biome: human; feature: gut; material: Stool; isolation source: human stools | place: Canada | collected 2013-02-04 ...
AAGATAGCGATAATGGGCGGAGGAAGTTGGGCTACAGCCATCGCAAAGATGTGTCTGGCCCAGGAAGACTCTATCAATTGGTATATGCGGCGAGACGACCGCATTGCCGATTTTAAACGATTAGGGCACAATCCGGCTTATCTGACAGGAGTGAAATTTGATACAAAACGCATCTCATTCAGTTCCAACATCAACGATGTGGTGAAAGAATCGGATACACTGATCTTCGTCACTCCCTCTCCTTATCTGAAGGCGCATCTGAAAAAACTGAAAACCAAGATAAAAGATAAGTTTATCATCACCGCTATCAAAGGAATCGTACCCGATGACAACGTTATTGTATCGGAATACTTCACAAAAGAATATGGTGTACCACCAGAAAATATAGCAGTCCTTGCAGGCCCCTGCCACGCAGAAGAAGTAGCCTTGGAACGCCTCTCCTACCTGACTATCGCCTGCCCTGATAAAGACAAGGCACGTATCTTCGCACGCCGTCTGGGAAGCAGTTTTATCAAAACATCTGTCAGTGATGACGTGGCGGGTATCGAATACAGTTCGGTGCTCAAAAACGTATATGCCATCGCTGCCGGTATCTGTAGCGGTCTGAAATATGGCGACAACTTCCAGGCTGTATTGATCTCCAACGCCATTCAGGAGATGAACCGTTTCTTGAATACGGTGCATCCGTTGAACAGAAACGTGGATGAATCTGTTTATCTAGGGGATTTATTGGTGACCGGTTACTCCAACTTCAGCCGCAACCGAACTTTCGGAACGATGATAGGTAAAGGGTATTCCGTTAAGAGTGCGCAAATTGAAATGGAAATGATTGCGGAAGGTTACTATGGTACGAAATGTATCAAAGAAATCAATAAACACCATCATGTCAATATGCCGATACTGGACGCAGTGTACAACATTCTGTACGAACGTATCTCACCAATGATCGAGATTAAACTGTTGACTGACTCTTTTAGATAAAAAAATATTAAGTATTACCCGCAGGTACTCATACTTGACAATCCATACTTGATGACTAATACTTAAAACTTAATACTTAAAATATATGATTAGTTTAAACATTGAAAAAACATTTGGATTCATCTCCAAAGAAAAGGTTTTTGCTTACGAAGCTGAAGTAAAAGCCGCACAGGAAATGCTTGAAAAAGGTACAGGCAAAGGTAACGACTTTTTAGGATGGTTGCATTTGCCTTCTTCTATCACTAAAGAACACCTGGCCGACCTGAACGCTACTGCAAAAGTATTAAGAGACAATTGTGAAGTAGTAATCGTAGCCGGTATCGGTGGTAGCTATCTGGGTGCCCGTGCCGTCATCGAAGCTTTGTCTAACAGCTTCACTTGGTTGCAGGAAAAGAAAACAGCTCCTGTCATGATCTATGCAGGACACAATATCAGCGAAGATTATCTGTATGAACTGACTGAATATCTGAAAGACAAGAAATTCGGTGTCATCAATATCTCCAAATCAGGAACTACTACTGAAACAGCTCTTGCTTTCCGTTTGCTGAAGAAGCAATGTGAAGATCAGCGCGGCAAAGAAACTGCAAAGAAAGTAATCGTTGCCGTGACGGATGCCAAGAAAGGTGCTGCCCGTGTAACAGCCGACAAAGAAGGATACAAAACATTCATCATCCCCGATAACGTAGGCGGACGTTTCTCTGTCCTGACTCCGGTTGGTTTGCTGCCTATTGCAGTGGCCGGATTTGATATCGACAAACTGGTTGCCGGTGCTGCCGACATGGAAAAAGTATGTGGTTCGGACGTTGCATTTGCTGAAAACCCTGCTGCTATCTACGCTGCTACCCGCAATGAGTTGTACAGAAATGGTAAGAAGATCGAAATCCTCGTTAACTTCTGCCCGAAACTGCACTATGTAAGTGAATGGTGGAAACAGCTTTACGGAGAATCTGAAGGAAAAGACAATAAAGGTATCTTCCCTGCATCGGTAGATTTCTCAACAGACCTCCACTCTATGGGTCAATGGATTCAGGAAGGCGAACGTTCTATCTTTGAAACGGTGATTTCAGTAGAGAAGGTTAACCACAAACTGGAAGTTCCTTCTGATGAAGCAAATCTGGACGGCTTGAATTTCTTAGCCGGCAAACGTGTGGACGAAGTGAACAAGATGGCCGAATTGGGAACACAGTTGGCTCACGTAGACGGTGGTGTACCTAATATGCGTATCGTACTTCCGGAATTGAGCGAATACAACATCGGTGGTCTGCTCTATTTCTTCGAAAAGGCTTGCGGTATCAGCGGTTACTTGCTAGGCGTGAATCCATTCAACCAACCGGGTGTGGAAGCATACAAAAAGAATATGTTTGCGTTGCTTGACAAACCGGGGTATGAAGAAGAATCTAAAGCAATCCGTGCAAAACTGTAATCAAGAACGTTTTTATAAACGGTAAACTATAAACAATAAACGGTGAACAACTATGCTATATGCATGGATTTGTTCACCGTTCATTATTCATTGAAATCCAAAATGGAGACATTCCTAAATGTCCCTATTTAGTTACAATTTACCGACTTACTTTGCTAGTTGCTACCACTCGTCAATTTTCACTTATCATCCTCCGCTTTCGTCTTCAAACCGATTTCTTCCTGTGCTCCTTCACATTCGGCTTTGGAAGAAAGATAGAACTCTAATTTTACATCGCCGTTCTTATCTACTTGTTTGATGGTCGCAATCACCATAATTTTAGCTTTTGACACACCATCCTTAAAACGAAGCTGTCCCTTTTCCACATCTGTCAGATTTCCCTCTGTAGATACTTCTGTTTTCTCAAAGATGAGTTTAGTATCCACTTCATCATCATTCTGAAGTCTAAAGGTTTTCAGTTCAGCTCCATTTCCATCCAAAAGCAGAAGAGCTTTCACTTCGTCCCCCACCTTCAAGGCCGGCAATTCGTCCCTCTGATTCGCATAGTCTTTTTCACCGGAACTGGAACTTTCATCCTCCGATTCAACCTTTGCATAAAGCTTTTCTATCTTGATAACAGGACTTTCCCCGCTATCAGAGCAGGCGCCTAAAAACAATGGTAGCAACAATAATACTCTCTTTTTCATGCTATCGTCGAGTTTATAACGTTACAAAAATACACATATTCTTCTAAACAACAAATAATTATACAAGTAATACGCCGCAATTCAGTAGTGCCGAACAGTCTATGCGACAAGAGTTGGCAGCATATACCACATGGCAAGTAATCACTAAACTATCTTCCCGTTCTAACTTATCTCTCGTTTTTTATCGTTATCTTTGCCTCGTATACAACTGTAGATTAAGCGAATCAAACTAAAAAGAACAAATAAAATGACAGGAAATTTATTAAAGAAATCCAGTGGATTCATATTATTATGTAGCATATCATTGCTAATGCTCGTAATGACCGGTTGCCAGGAAGCCAAACTCAAGACAGTGATCGGAGTAGCCAACAAACAGTGTCCGATAGACATGGGAGCAGTCGGTACGATCACCAGCATCATCTACGACGGGAATAACGTAGTGTACACGCTGAACATGAACGAAGAGATTACCAATATAAAGATATTGAAAGACAATCCGGAAAGCATGAAATCATCTATCACAATGATGTTTCAAAATCCGGGAGCAGATGTAAAAGAGATGCTCAAGTTGATGGCAAAATGTAATTCCGGATTACACATGATATTTGTAGGGAATAAGTCGGGCGAACAAGCGGTTTGCGAACTTACCGCCGAAGAGCTGAAAGAAGTGATTAATACAAATGCCGACCCGGCACAAAGCGGACAAACAAAGCTTGAAGCACAACTGAAAATGGCGAACCTGCAATTCCCGATGCAAGCCAGCGAAGAAGTCATTGTCGAAAAAATCGAGGTCATAGGCGAATCGGTTGTTTATATATGCAGTGTGGACGAAGAATTGTGTCCCATCAGCCAGATTGAAGAAAACGCAGCAGAAGTGAAAGAGGGTATTGTATCAACACTGGCAAGTCAGACCGATCCCGCCACCCAGATATTCATCAAAACCTGTGTAGATAACAATAAAAGCATAGCTTACAGATATATCGGCAAGGAATCCGGTCAGCAATACGATGTGATTATTCCTCTGTCTGATCTGAAGAAAATGCTTATAGAAAAATAAAATATCATCTTAAAAAGATTCTGCAACGTACCAAAGTATGAAAAAGAAACTGAAAGCCGTCCTGTTTGACATGGACGGCGTACTTTTTGACTCTATGCCCTATCATTCGGAAGCCTGGCATACAGTAATGAAATCTCATGGACTCACTCTTAGCCGCGAAGAAGCATATATGCACGAAGGACGGACAGGAGCCTCCACTATTAATATTGTTTTCCAACGTGAACTGGGCAGAGAAGCTACCCAGGAAGAAATAGAAAGTATCTATCAGGAGAAAAGTGTTTTGTTCAATTCGTATCCCGAAGCAAAACGTATGCCCGGTGCATGGGAGTTGCTACAAAAAGTAAAAAAGGATGGACTGATTCCGATGGTGGTCACTGGTTCCGGCCAACTATCCCTGCTCGAACGGTTGGAGCACAACTATCCGGGAATGTTTCGTAAAGAATTGATGGTTACAGCGTTCGATGTAAAATATGGTAAGCCCAATCCCGAACCGTATCTGATGGCATTGAAAAAAGGCGGACTTAAAGCTGATGAAGCCATCGTAGTAGAAAACGCTCCATTAGGAGTGGAAGCCGGACACAATGCGGGTATCTTTACAATAGCTGTAAATACAGGTCCTTTGGACGGACAAGTATTGCTGGATGCCGGAGCCGATCTGCTACTGCCATCCATGCAAGCACTAAGCGACCATTGGGATACGCTGTTTGAAAAAAACACCTAAAAGCTGAAAAGATAATTTATTCTGCAAAACAGGAGAAAAACATTGAAAAGAAGGAATATAAATCGTATTTTTACAGGAGTTTAATTCACTTAGATTCCATCTAAGCCAACGCAGATTCTACTATGCAAAAGTTATTATCCTTACCACCCAATTTGATCCATTGCTTCCACGAACTGGAAGAAGTCAACCATACCGATTGGTTTTGTACATCAGACCCCATTGGGAGCAAACTAGGCTCCGGCGGCGGAACGACATGGTTATTGCAGGCCTGCCATCAGGCATTCGCGCCACAAGAATCTTTCAGCAATTGGATAGGAGATGAAAAAAGAATATTGCTCCATGCAGGCGGACAAAGCCGTCGCCTTCCCAGCTACGGACCTTCCGGCAAAATATTGACTCCGATCCCGATCTTCAGTTGGGAAAGAGGACAAAAACTCGGACAGAATCTATTATCATTGCAGCTCCCGCTCTATGAAAGGATTATGAATCAGGCCCCGGCCGGTCTGAATACGCTGATCGCAAGCGGAGATGTATATATCCGTTCGGAAAAGCCACTCCAGGATATTCCGAATGCAGACGTAGTGTGCTACGGCTTATGGGTAAATCCTTCCTTGGCAACCCATCATGGTGTATTTGTTTCCGACCGGAAAAAGCCGGAGGTTCTCGACTTCATGTTACAGAAACCTTCTCTTGAAGAGTTGGAAGGATTATCGAAAACTCATCTTTTCCTGATGGACATCGGTATCTGGATTTTGAGTGACCGCGCCATCGAAGTATTGATGAAACGGTCATTAAAAGAAGGAACCAATGATATTAATTATTATGACTTATACTCGGACTACGGCTTGGCTTTGGGAGAGCATCCCAAAACGGAAGATGAAGAAATCAATCAGTTATCCGTAGCCATATTGCCTTTGCCCGGTGGAGAATTCTATCATTATGGCACAAGCCATGAACTGATTTCTTCTACTTTAGCCATACAAGACAAGGTACGCGATCAAAGAAGGATCATGCACCGGAAAGTAAAACCGAATCCGGCTATCTTTATCCAGAACTCTATCACACAAGTTTCCCTTTCTGCAGACAATGCCAACTTATGGATTGAGAATAGTCATGTGGGAAAAGGCTGGAAACTGGGTTCCCGCCAAATAATAACAGGAGTTCCCGAAAACCAATGGAACATCAACTTGCCGGATGGAGTCTGCATCGACATTATCCCTATCGGCGACAATGACTTTGTTGCACGTCCGTATGGATTGGATGATGTGTTCAAAGGAGCGTTAGACAAATCAAAGACTACCTATCTTAATATCCCTTTCACCCGCTGGATGGAAGAAAGAGGAATTACCTGGGAGGATATAAAAGGACGCACCGATGATTTACAATCAGCATCTATCTTCCCCAAAGTAACTTCTGTTGAAGATTTAGGCATATTAGTGCGCTGGATGACATCGGAGCCCCAACTGGAAGAAGGGAAAAAACGTTGGCTCAAAGCAGAGAAAGTTTCTGCCGACGAAATCTCGGCAGGCGCCAACCTCAAGCGTCTTTATGAACAGCGTAATGCTTTCCGTAAAGAGAACTGGAAAGGACTGGCGGCTAATTATGAAAAAAGCGTATTCTATCAACTTAACTTACTGGATGCCGCAAACGAATTTGTACGTTTCAACCTGGATACTCCCGATGTCCTGCAAGAAGATGCCGCACCCATGCTACGGATACACAACCGGATGCTTCGCGCACGCATCATGAAACTACGTGAAGACAAAGATTGCGCAAAAGAAGAACAGGCAGCCTTCCAACTGCTTCGTGACGGTTTATTGGGAGTGATGAACGAACGTAAAAATCATCCCACACTCAACGTTTATTCCGATCAGATTGTATGGAGCCGCAGCCCTGTACGCATTGATGTGGCAGGAGGATGGACGGACACTCCTCCCTACTCTCTTTATTCAGGAGGAAGCGTTGTCAATCTTGCCATCGAACTGAACGGCCAACCGCCGCTGCAAGTATACGTTAAACCCTGCAAAGAATATCATATTACCCTTCGCTCCATTGATATGGGCGCAATGGAAGTGATACGAAATTACGAGGAACTGCAAGATTACAAAAAGGTGGGTTCTCCATTTTCCATCCCCAAAGCTGCCCTTACGTTGGCAGGTTTCGCGCCGGCATTCTCAACAGAATCCTACCCTTCTTTAGCCAAACAGCTGGAAGCTTTCGGTTCAGGAATTGAAATTACCCTGTTGGCTGCTATTCCTGCTGGCTCGGGTTTGGGCACCAGTTCTATCCTGGCATCCACCGTGCTCGGAGCAATCAATGATTTCTGCGGACTGGCTTGGGACAAGAATGATATATGTAGTTACACATTAGTATTGGAACAACTACTGACCACAGGAGGAGGTTGGCAGGATCAATATGGCGGTGTGTTTTCCGGCATTAAACTACTACAATCCGAAGCAGGTTTCGAACAGCATCCATTAGTGCGCTGGTTGCCCGACCAACTCTTTATTCATCCTGACTACCGCGACTGTCATCTGTTATATTATACAGGAATTACCCGCACTGCCAAAAGTATTCTGGCGGAAATTGTCAGTTCCATGTTCCTCAATTCCGGGCCACATCTAAGTTTGCTAGCCGAGATGAAAGCCCATGCAATGGATATGAGTGAAGCTATCCTGCGCAGCAACTTCGATAGTTTCGGTCGATTGGTCGGCAAAACCTGGATACAAAACCAGGCATTAGATTGCGGAACCAATCCGCCGGCAGTAGCAGCCATTATCGAGAAAATCAAAGATTATACCCTAGGATACAAACTCCCCGGCGCAGGCGGTGGCGGTTATTTATATATGGTAGCCAAAGACCCTCAAGCAGCCGGACAGATCCGACGGATATTGACAGAACAAGCTCCCAACCCACGCGCTCGTTTTGTAGAAATGACGCTTTCTGACAAGGGACTTCAGGTTTCAAGAAGCTAAAGAAGAGGCATTGCCAGATTACCGGTCAATCTCATTCAGAACCACAAAAAAACAAGCTTGGACAGATTCAAACGAAATGTCCAAGCTTCAATTTTTCAATGCCATAATGATCTGTTTTACATGTTGAGACTTGAAATAACTGTAAAGTAAATCATAATAATGATAAAACCAATAGCTCCGATAATCAGCGCCACACTAGCCCATTTCTTTTTTCTAGCTTCTTCCATTCTAATTTATATTTATGGGATTAATATAATTTATCGTCAGATATCTACTTCCGGAAAGCTATAAATACACTATATCAACATCATTTTTTTACTTCTTCATCGTTACAAAGTTAGCATTTTCTATGAGATTTCAATCATCTAAAACAACTTTTCATTCTCTTTAGACTAGATTATGCAACTACGGATAATAATATGGAACACAAGATTTTATCTATTACTGCTTTTATATCATGTGAAGTTGTACATTTGCATAATCGACAATTTTGATTGAACAAGGAAAAGAATCAAAACACAAAAGGTCATGACTAAAAAGGATGCTATAAAAATATTCGAAGATAAAAAGCTCTGTGCTGTAACATCATATACCATACATGGGCTGAAAATACAATAATAAAAAGCCGTACTCTCTGCAAGTACGGCTTTAAAGTACACCCGAAGGGAATCGAACCCTTATCTGAGGTACCGGAAACCTCCATTCTATCCATTGAACTACAGGTGCTTATACAAATTTATCAGGCTAGAAAAAACGCTTCATCCGCTTAAATAAAGAAGCCATTCTTTCTAAATGTGAGGACAAAAGTATAAAAAATCTTCTCATCTTCCTAATGATTCTTCTTTTTTTATAGTTCTTAAGGCACTTCCCCATGTTAAGACATTGTTATTTTGAAATGCTTTAGAGCATTTACTTTATCAAATTGACAATCTTTTAGAGAATATCCATTACATATATCAATTTTATTCCTATCTTTGCCGACAATTAACATTTAACAAACCTATGAGTTACTTGATAAAACCTAAGAACTATAATCCGCTACTCGACCTCAAACAGACCGAGCTGGGAATCAAGCAAATAAAAGAGTTCTTCCAATTAAACTTGTCATCCGAGCTACGCCTTAGACGTGTGACTGCCCCCCTTTTCGTATTGAAAGGAATGGGTATCAATGACGATTTGAACGGAATAGAACGACCCGTTTCTTTCCCTATTAAAGATCTGGGCGATGCACAAGCCGAAGTGGTTCATTCATTGGCTAAATGGAAAAGGTTGACCTTAGCTGACTATCATATCGAACCCGGATATGGTATTTACACGGATATGAACGCAATCCGTTCAGACGAAGAACTGGGCAACCTGCATTCTCTCTACGTAGACCAGTGGGACTGGGAACGTGTCATCACCAATGAAGACCGGAACGTAAACTTCCTGAAAGAGATCGTCAACCGTATTTATGCAGCTATGATCCGTACAGAATATATGGTATACGAAATGTATCCGCAAATCAAGCCGTGCCTGCCACAAAAGCTACATTTCATCCATTCAGAAGAATTGCGCCAACTTTATCCGGATCTGGAACCCAAATGTCGCGAACATGCCATCTGTCAGAAATACGGAGCTGTGTTTATCATAGGCATAGGCTGTAAACTTAGCGACGGCAAGAAACACGACGGACGCGCACCGGACTATGACGACTACACAACCAAAGGATTGAACGACTTGCCCGGACTAAACGGCGACCTCCTTCTGTGGGACAATGTACTGCAACGCTCCATCGAATTATCATCTATGGGAATCCGTGTTGACAAAGAAGCCTTGCAACGTCAGTTGAAAGAAGAAAAAGAAGAAAAAAGACTGGAACTTTATTTCCACAAGCGATTGATGAATGACACCCTTCCACTATCCATCGGAGGAGGTATCGGACAATCCCGCTTGTGTATGTTCTACCTTCGCAAAGCTCACATTGGAGAGATACAAGCCAGCATCTGGCCCGAAGATATGCGCAAAGAATGTGAAGAACTTGATATACACCTTATATAACAAACTATGAACGTACAAATTGAAGAAAGCTGGAAAGCACATTTAAAACCCGAATTCGACAAAGACTACTTTCGCACACTGACCGATTTCGTCAAAAGCGAATATAGCCAGTATCAGATCTTCCCTCCGGGAAAACTGATCTTCAATGCTTTCAACCTTTGTCCTTTCGACAAAGTGAAAGTTGTAATTATAGGACAAGATCCTTACCATGGACCGGGACAAGCACATGGTCTCTGTTTCTCTGTAAACGACGGAGTGCCTTTTCCCCCTTCATTAGTGAACATATTCAAAGAAATCAAAGCCGACATCGGTTCAGATGCCCCAACCACGGGAAACCTGACTCGCTGGGCAGAACAAGGAGTATTATTACTCAACGCAACCCTGACCGTACGTGCCCACCAAGCAGGTTCACATCAGAATCGTGGCTGGGAAACATTTACCGATGCTGCAATCCGTGCCCTGGCAGAAGAAAAAGAAAATCTGGTATTTATCTTATGGGGATCATACGCTCAAAAGAAAGGAGCGTTTATCGACCGCAACAAGCATCTGGTGCTCACCTCTGCCCACCCCTCTCCTCTTTCAGCTTACAACGGCTTCTTCGGAAACAAACATTTCAGCCGTACAAACGATTACCTGAAAACCCATGGAAAAACAGAAATCGCATGGTAGTTGGAGAAGTTGAGAATGGAGAGTTGAGAGT
>ERZ1504847.526-NODE-526-length-10484-cov-3.647617_pt1 | contig 10484 bp, 6 predicted proteins | sample MGYA00572102_ERZ1504847 | MGnify/ENA primary metagenome ERZ1504847 (study PRJEB39906, sample SAMEA3182089) | gut metagenome | biome: human; feature: gut; material: Stool; isolation source: human stools | place: Canada | collected 2013-02-04 ...
TAGGGCACTGAAAAGTGCCCTTTCGAAGGGGGATGCCCTAAATTGAGTGCTTACTATGGAGCTATTGAAAAGTCATTTTTTTTTAATGAGAAAGGCTTATATTGAGTCGTTTATTATTCTTTTGTTTCTGTCCTGCTGTCCTTTCATTGTTTCTTCCTGTCACGAGGAAGAGAAAGAGGAGATACCTGAATCTCCTTTTGACGAAGAAGATATTCAACACGAACAAGATCTGAATGCTTATTTGGGAAAAAGCTATTCGTGTAAAATTTCTCAGGTCTCAGTAATGGAATCTTCCGTTTGCGTTACTGGTGAATATACCGGTGAAGGCAATTTCTTTTTAGGTGAGATTCCTCCTTATTTGGATATCATAGATGTGAAGAAGGCTCCTTATAAGTTGAAGTTGGAAGATTCATCTTTTGCAATTAAGTTAGAGCGCTATGTAGAAAGGGATGGAGCATTATATGACCGTCTTTTGTCAAAGTGGGCTATTTATAAAGAGGGAGTAGAAAGAGACCAGCTGGTTTCTCATGCGCATCAAGCGGATGAAATTCATGCGTTTCAGAATCTTCCGGCTATCAAACTGACTTCAAAGAAAGGGTTGGGTGGAATTATTCCTAACCAATATATATCGGATTTTACTTTGTTGGGGATAAGTAGTGCTACGATTAATGTTTGTATCACTCAGTTTATGCATCTGACGCCAAGAGCGGGAGATATTGCGCATACTTATGGGGGAAGAACCTATTATATGGATGAAGGTTACCTCAAGACTGTGCTTGACGTTCCTCTTTTAGAAGCAGCCAAACGGAATATTGCTGTAGCTGCCATCATTCTTGTCGAACCGGCAGCTAAATGCGTAGACCCTGACCTGGGGGTATTGCTGCAACATCCGGATTATGAAAGAGGGGTTTATACAATGCCTAATATGACTACTCTGGAATCGGTAAATTGTTATGCGGCAGCATTTGATTTTCTGGCGAAAAGATATTGTACGGCGGACAATCGCTACGGGCGTATAGCTCATTGGATTATGCATAATGAGGTAGACGGCTGTATAGACTGGACAAATATGGGAGTAAAACCTCTTACTGTATTTACGGACACCTATATAAAATCAATGCGTATATGTTATAATATAGTACGCCAATATGATAAGCAGGCAGAGGTTTTGGGCTCCTTTACACATTCCTGGACACAGATAGCGAATGTGGGATGGTGGCTCTATACAAGCAAGGAAATCATTGATTTGTTGAATGTTTATAGTCGGGTAGAAGGGGACTTTCAGTGGGGATTAGCTTATCATAGCTATTCTCAGGATTTGACGAATCCATGTGTTTGGATTGATCCGAACGCAACGTTTTCCATGGATACCCAATTTATTACGTTTAAGAATCTGGAAGTTCTGAGTAAGTGGGCGCTTACCAAAGAAAATAAATATAAAGGGACTATTAAGCGCTCTGTCTGGCTTTCTGAGGCTGGAGTAAATTCTCCTACTTATTCGGATGAAGATTTTCAGAAGCAAGCGGCTAGTTTGGCTTTCGCCTGGAAGAAAATCAATGCATTGGAAGGGATTGATGGGCTACAATGGCATAATTGGTTTGATCATCCGGGAGACGGAGCTTGCTTCGGATTGCGTAAATACTTGGATGAATCTTACAGAGGGGAAGCCAAACCTGTGTGGGAAGTTTATCGAAAAGCAGGCACAAATGAAGAAGATGAATACTTCGAACAATTCTTACCTTTAATTGGAATTCCTGATTGGAATATTATTGAGAATTTTTAATCAACGACATTATTAACTAAAACTGAAATTATGGAAAATTTGAAAGCTTTCTTTACGAGAAGGCCTGAACGCCTGCTAGGGCGATGTGGCATGTTGTTTTTAATGGCATTTTTTGTGATGAACTTGTCTTCCTGTAATGATGATTTTATTGAAGACGATGGAGGAGAAGTTATTCCTCCTGAGGAAATTGTTATCCCGCCTGTTTATATGTTATTGGATGGGCCCTATAAGTCGGGAGTAACGTTAACTCAGAATGAAGACAGTAGTTATACGATAGAAACTACTAATGGTGATCCTTGGGCGACTGCCGGTTTGTTTAAAGAAGATGTTCCCGAAGAATGTAATGTTCTTGAATTTGAATATCAGACGGAAATGGGGATGAGTAACCTAGAACTCTTTTTTGCTGATGCAAAAAATGGGATTGATGCTACTCATAGCATGAGTGCGGGAACCGTTCCTGCTTCTACGGAATGGGCTTCATTCAGCGTTCGTCTAAAGAAATATAGACAGGAATTTGATTGGGGAAAAGTGAAAGATTTTCTGCGTCTGGATTTTGGAGACCAGCCTAATAATATCATACAAATGCGTAATATACGCCTACGTATGATGAATGATGAGGAAAAACAGGCGGAAGAGGACGAGAATAATGAAGCGCTTAATAAAGAGAAGTACGAACAAGGAATTAAAGATTATCTGAATAAAGAATATGATTGCCATGTAACTGATGTGGTGGTAGGAGAGAGTACGATCAGTATTCAAGGTAACTATACGGGAGAAGGTACTTTCTTCTTGGGAGAGATTCTACCATTTGTAGATATGTTCAAAGTAGAAAAGGTGGGAAATAAAACACCTTTATCAAACGGCTCTTTTAACGTTCAGTTGGATAGATATGTTACTATAGGTGACTATAAGTATGATCGTTTATTGTCTAAGTGGGCTATATACAAAGAAGGAGCTTCCAAGGATGAGATTGTTTCTCATGCCCGCTATGCGAACGTGGATAAAATACACGTAAAACAAAGTGTTGAGGCTATTCCTTTAAAATCTAAGAAGGGGTTGGGAGGATTGATAAACCATGGATTCCTTGCATCTGATTTGGATGATTTGGGTATTGCCAGTGCCACCATCAACATTCCTATTTCTCATTTCATGCATCTTTCTCAACAGGAAGGAGATATTCCGCATACTTACGGTGGCAGGACATATTATTTTAATGAGGGATATATGAAGAGTTCATTTGATGCTGTGTTGGAGCAAACGAGTAAACGTGGAATCTCTGTAGCAGGTATTTTGCTGGTTCCTCCTACCGGAGATGCCGGTACTCTTTTGAAACATCCGGATTTTAATGGTATAGCTCCTTATACAATGCCCAATATGACCACAATAGAGTCTACAAATTGTTACGCTGCAGCACTTGACTTCCTGGCAGAAAGATATAGTGACCCTAATATGCGCATAGCGCACTGGATTATACATAACGAAGTGGATGGAGGAAGTCATTGGACCAATATGGGTGACAAACCGATTGCCACGTTTATGGATACTTATCTCCGTTCGATGCGTATGTGCTATAATATTGCGCATCAATATGACCAGCACTCAGAAGTCTTTATCTCTTTCTCGCATGGATGGAATATCGCTGCCGGTGGCGGTTGGTATAAAGTAAGAGATATGCTCGACTTTATGAATCAGTTCAGTGAAAGCGAAGGTGATTTCTTCTGGTCATTGGCGTGTCATAGTTACCCGGCTCAGTTAGGTAACCCGTGCACTTGGGATGATGAACAGGCAACTTACTCTATGGATACGGAATATGTAACTTTGAAAAATTTGGAAGTTTTGGATAAGTGGGTAAGTCTTTCCTCCAATAAATATAAAGGAACAGTGAAACGTTCTGTCTGGCTTTCTGAGGCAGGAACATGTTCTCCAAGTTATAGTGATAATGATTTGCAGGATCAGGCTGCCGGCTTTGCTTATGGCTGGAAGAAGATTAATAATCTGGACGGCATTGATGGAATACAATGGCATAGCTGGTTTGATCATTTGGGAGATGGTGCCTGTTTGGGTTTGCGTAAGTATACCGAAGCGCCTCATAATGGTGAAGCCAAGCCTGTATGGACAACCTATCAAAAAGCGGATACAGATGAAGAAGATGATTATTTTGAACAGTATTTATCTCGAATAGGGATTGATAGTTGGGAAGGAATTATTCAAGATATTCCATAAGCGATATTAGGTAAAAGAGGAAGCTCATTTGTGCTTCCTCTTTGGGTGTTGTGATTATATCTAAGTCCGCTATAAAAGAATTTTTTTAGTCTCACGGTCTCACTACTTTTGCATAATCGCCAAATAATTAAGATATTATAGAATGAGAGATACTTTTTACAGAGGTATCTCTCATTCTTTTCTCACTGGAATTACTCTATTCTAACCTGTCTCTCACCTTTTTTGATTATCTCTCATTCTATTTTACAACTATTTCCCATAATGTCCTGGACACGGCACATAAATCGGTTGCGTACGAATTCCGATATTCTGCAAAGAACCTTCTTCTTTCAACCTGCGAATATGGCGTGCCGCCATACTGTGTGTGAATTGGCAAAGTGACTGCATATCAGAGCGGGTCAAAACCGTATGCGTAGCGAAGTACCCAGTTAATTTTTTGTCTATTTCTTTCTGGGAGAGGGTAGCCGAGTGGGGTTTATACTTTGAGCGTTGTGCATGCATACCTATAAGCTCACCTTTTAAATCTCTGTCCGCCAAGAAACTGACCGATTTAAACTTCACTTTGTCAGCGTGTGCGGCCATGGAATGTATCGGCTCTGTTGCTTGTAATGTGATCTGAAAATAGCCGACCCCGTCAAGATGTACTCTTTGCCCTTCGCGTAAGTGGTTGCCCATGCACCGACTGAGTTCCATTAACATTGCTTCCACTTCGGCCTTGCCAAAGGTAGTTGCCGAGTGAATTTCGGCTGCCAGTCTTTGGGTAGTCACGTGTTGAAAATTCACGACTCTGGGATGATAACTTGTTTCCCCCTCTTCTTCTCCCTGAACGGGATTCTTATAAAATTCGAATTGTACTGCCATCTTAATTGTTGTTTATCTGTTGTTTATATATGGTGTTACTTATCTCTTCGGCATTTAAAGCCTTTATCTGCGTGTCATCTTACTGACATCTTCATCGTTCTACCCGGGTGAACCGATCATTGCACCTTCGAGAACGTATCTGTGTACCTGGGTGAACAGGTCGGTTCACCCGGGTAGTATGATGAATAACGTCTTTCAAAGATACAACAATAATAGTTGTAAAACAAGCAATTATAGGATTGTTTGCATGATAATGAATGGTAAAATATATGCGCCTTAAAGTACTTCTAAAAGGAGAAATGTATAGGTCTGAAATTAAATAATGGAAGTTCGAAAGCAGAATGAGAGATAATCAAAAAAGGTGAGAGACAGGTTAGAATAGAGTAATTTCAGTGAGGAAATGATGAGAGATACCTCTGTAAAAAGTATCTCTCATCCTATAATATATTAATTATTTGGTGATTATGTAAAAGTAGTGAGACCGTGAGACTAAAATCTATTTTTTCTTTTCTAGTAGAAGGAGAGGAGATGGGAATGAAACTTATGATCAGAAACTTGTTTACATAGAATGTTTACAGTACTTTTGTGCAAAATATATATTGCCCTACACACGCAAGCAGGACAAACAGCGAAAGAAAAAATGAGAATAACACAAGTGAGAGACGATGGCAAAGTAAATACGATGCGTACGTTGAAGATTGAACAGCTCGTAGAGCAGATGAAAAAGGAAACTAAAGCACAACTGGTCTCTAATATGAGAGAAGTCCTGCCTTATATACTTCCCGGTGATAAAAATGATTATATAGAGAGGGTCCCGAAGATACTTCCGGCGGCAGCTTTTGTCAGAAAAAACGGGGTGATGGCGATGGCCGAATATAATGGAATCGTTATGCTTCAGGTCAACGGGTTGTCCGGACGTATGGAAGCTGATGAGGTGAAGGAGTGTGTGAAGGAACTGCCTCAGACGTATCTTGCTTTTATCGGTTCTTCAGGAAAGTCTGTAAAGATATGGGTTCGTTTTACGTATCCTGACAATCGTCTGCCTGATAATCGCGAACAGGCGGAAGTCTTTCATGCGCATGCTTATCGTCTGGCTGTGAAATATTACCAGCCCCAACTCCCGTTTGATATCGAATTAAGAGAGCCTTCGCTGGAACAGTATTGCCGACTGACTTTCGACCCAGAGCTGTATTTTAATCCCGAAGCCATGCCTGTTTATCTGAAACAGCCAGCATCTTTGCCGGGGGAAACCACCTATCGAGAGCAGGTACAGGCGCAGGCTTCTCCTTTACAGCGGCTTGTTCCCGGATATGATAGTTACGAAGCACTTTCTGTTCTTTTTGAAGCAGCATTTGCCCGGGCATTGGCCGAGCAAAAAGGATACCGCCCAGGCGATGATATACACTCATTGCTTGTTTGTCTGGCTGAGCAGTGTTTTCGTGCCGGTATTCCACAGGAAGACACCGTGCGATGGGCACGTGCTCATTATCGTTTACCGAAAGATGAATTCCTGATTCGCGAGACGGTGAAGAACGTGTATGGTACGTGCGAGGGTTTTGCCGATAAAAGTAGTTTGCTGCCGGAGCAATTGTTTGTCATGCAGACAGATGAGTTTATGAAACGCCGATATGAGTTTCGTTTCAATATGCTGACTTCGAGCGTGGAATACCGTGAGCGGAACAGTTTCAACTTTTATTTTCGCCCCATAGACAAACGGGTGATGGCAAGTATTACGATGAATGCGATGTATGAGGGCATCAAACTTTGGGATAAGGATGTGGTCCGATATCTGAATTCCGATCATGTTCCCGTTTATCACCCTGTCGAGGAATTTCTTTATGATCTTCCCCATTGGGACGGTAAAGACCACATCCGTGACCTGGCTGAAAGAGTTCCTTGTGATAATCCTCATTGGGGACAACTTTTTCGTCGTTGGTTTCTCAGTACAGTGGCGCACTGGCGTGGAGTTGACAAAAATCATGCGAACAGTACTTCACCTATTCTAATCGGTCCGCAGGCTTATCGTAAGTCTACCTTTTGCCGTCTGATTCTGCCTCCGTGTTTGCAGGCGTATTATACGGACAGCATTGACTTTAGCCGTAAAAGGGACGCCGAGTTGTATCTGAATCGTTTTCTTCTTATCAATATGGATGAGTTTGATCAGATAGGTGTCAATCAGCAGTCATTCCTTAAACATATTTTGCAAAAACCGGTTGTTAATACCCGTCGCCCGAATGCGTCAGCTGTGGAATCACTCCGCCGGTATGCTTCTTTTATCGGGACGAGTAATCATAAAGACTTACTGACAGACACTTCCGGTAGTCGCCGTTTTATCGGCGTCGAAGTGACGGGAGTGATTGATGTGGTGCGTCCCATTGATTATGAGCAGCTTTATGCACAAGCAATGACGGCGCTTTATAAAAATGAACGGTATTGGTTTGATGAAGAAGAGGAAGCTATTATGACGGAGTCTAATCAGGAGTTTGAGCAGTCTCCTGCGATCGAGCAATTGTTTCAGGTATATTATCGGGCGGCGGCCGACGAAGAGGCAGGAGAATGGTTGCTTGCTGCGGATTTGCTACAACGAATACAGAAGGCTAGTAAGATGAAGTTTTCACCTCGGCAAGTATCTTATTTGGGGCGTATTCTGCAAAAGTTGGGAGTGAAATCGTACCGGAGATCTCATGGGGTTTATTATCATGTGGTGCCCATATCTTTTGATAATGAGTAGTGTTGGAGTGAAATAGACGAATAAATGGTCAAGAAGGTGGCTATTATATAATTCGTATTAATTATTGAAAGAAACCTTCAACTGTTAGACAGTTTTATTGTATCTTTGCAGCCTTAACTTATTTTATTTCAAATAATGAAGGAATTTTTGCAACTGATGCGACGTTTTGTGTCGCCATATAAGAAGTATATCGGATGGGCTATTTTGCTGAATATCTTGTCAGCTGTATTCAATGTGTTTTCATTTACTTTGTTAATTCCGATTCTGGATATTTTGTTTAAAACAGGAGAGAATAATAAGGTATATGAGTATATGGAATGGGGAACTGCCGGTTTTAAAGATGTTGCGATAAATAATTTCTATTATTATGTTTCCCAAATGATTCAGGATAATGGTCCTACTACTGCTTTGATTTTTCTGGGACTGTTTCTGGCTTTGATGACTTTATTTAAAACGTCCTGTTATTTTGCATCTTCAGCTGTGATGATTCCATTGCGTATAGGAGTTGTCAGGGATATCCGTATCATGGTATATGCGAAGGTAATGCGTTTGCCGATGGGCTTTTTCTCAGAGGAGAGAAAAGGAGATATTATAGCTCGTATGAGTATATTGTATTTTATAACATTGATTGCTACCAGCTGGAAGTTAACTCTTTTCACCGTTTTGGTATTGCCGGCTATGGGCTGGCTGATGGGTAAGGTCGGAAGAAAACTAAAGCGTCAATCACTGGAGGCACAAGGTAAGTGGAGTGATACAATGTCTCAGTTGGAAGAAACATTGGGTGGTTTGCGTATTATCAAAGCGTTTATTGCAGAAGACAGAATGATAGATCGTTTTACGAGGTGTAGTAATGAACTCCGTGATGCAGTCAATAAAGTGGCTATGCGACAAGCTTTGGCTCATCCGATGAGTGAGTTCTTGGGAACAATTTTGATTGTATCTGTATTATGGTTTGGTGGTGCTTTGATTTTAGGGCATAATTCGTCATTAACTGCACCAACGTTTATATTTTATATGGTTATTTTGTATAGCGTGATAAATCCGTTGAAAGACTTTGCCAAGGCTGGTTACAATATCCCCAAGGGGCTTGCTTCTATGGAACGTGTGGACAAAATATTGAAGGCTGAAAATAATATTAAAGAAATTCCTAATCCGAAACCATTGACTGGAATGAATGATCGGATTGAGTTTAAAGATATAAGCTTTAGCTATGATGGTAAAAGAGAAGTGTTGAAACATGTGAACTTAACAGTGCCAAAGGGAAAGACAGTTGCTTTGGTAGGACAGTCAGGCTCAGGAAAATCAACGCTCGTAGATTTATTGCCACGTTATCATGATGTGCAAGGAGGAGATATCACCATCGATGGTACAAGTATTAAAGATGTACGTATTGCCGATTTGCGCAGTTTGATTGGCAATGTAAATCAAGAAGCCATTCTTTTTAATGATACATTTTTCAATAATATTGCTTTTGGCGTAGAAAATGCAACTATGGAACAAGTCATAGAGGCCGCTAAGATTGCCAATGCCCATGATTTTATTATGGAAAAGCCGGAAGGATATAATACAAATATCGGTGACCGTGGCGGCAAACTTTCCGGTGGACAGAGACAGCGTGTCAGCATCGCCCGTGCTATTCTGAAGAATCCTCCCATCCTGATTCTGGATGAGGCTACTTCTGCACTGGATACTGAATCGGAACGTTTGGTACAAGAAGCATTGGAGAGATTGATGAAGACGCGTACCACGATTGCAATTGCTCACCGTCTTTCTACTATCAAAAATGCGGATGAGATTTGTGTGCTCTATGAAGGGGAAATCGTAGAGCGTGGACGTCATGAAGAATTATTGGAATTAGACGGTTATTATAAAAGACTAAACGATATGCAAGCATTATAGGCTGTGGCTGCATATTTGCAGCAACTCACAGCAACAAACGTAAACTAGACTGATATTGGAATGATTTTATTAAGTTTTGACATTGAGGAATTTGATGTGCCCAAAGAACATCAGGTGGACATATCAATGGAAGAGCAAATTAAAGTTTCTGTAGAGGGGACTACCCGAATTTTGGATTGCTTAGAACGGAATCAGGTAAAAGCGACCTTTTTCTGTACGGCAAATTTTGCTCTTCATGCTCCTGATATAATAAAGCGCATTCAGGAGGGAGGTCACGAGATTGCTTCTCATGGCTTCTATCATTGGACCTTTGAAGTAGAAGATCTGAAAAGGTCGAAGGATCAGTTGGAGGAAATCACCGGAACCAAAGTTTATGGCTATCGGCAGGCACGCATGATGCCTGTGTCGGAAAAAGCTGTATATGAGGCGGGGTATATATATAATTCTTCCTTGAATCCGACATTTATCCCAGGAAGATATATGCGGCTTTCTACTCCCCGTACTCCTTTTATAAAAGACCGTGTGATGCAAATGCCGGCATCAGTTACTCCTTTGCTGCGTTTTCCTTTATTTTGGCTTTCCTGCCATAATTTGCCTGCTTCACTTTATCGTTGGCTGTGTAAATACACTCATCGGCATGATGGATATTTTGTGACATACTTTCATCCGTGGGAATTTTATCCGTTAAATGAACATCCGGAATGGAAACTGCCATTTATTATAAGGAATCATGCAGGAGAAGGAATGGAAAAAAGGCTGGATGCTTTCATCCTATATTTTAGGAAAAAGAATGTTAGTTTTGGTCGTTTTATAGATTATATAAAACTAAACAAGGATATAATGAAATGAAAGATATAATAAGATTTATACTAAGGTTAGTGCAAAATCCTATTGTATTAGCAATTTTGTGGTTTGGGGTGGCTATCAGGGGATTTTGGGTAAGCTGGACAGAAGGACTTGCAAATAACTACTTGATATTTTCCCGTT
>ERZ1504847.531-NODE-531-length-10421-cov-6.815165_pt1 | contig 10421 bp, 7 predicted proteins | sample MGYA00572102_ERZ1504847 | MGnify/ENA primary metagenome ERZ1504847 (study PRJEB39906, sample SAMEA3182089) | gut metagenome | biome: human; feature: gut; material: Stool; isolation source: human stools | place: Canada | collected 2013-02-04 ...
CAGAATCTGGGAATGCAGTCTATCACTTCACGTAGAAATTACCAGTTGCTTATATGGAGAGCTGCAGCTATTTTCTTGTTAGCAGTCTCATCCGTTTCTATTTATTTGATGTTGGAAAAGGAACGGCCGGAAAAAGATTTAGTTGAATGCTATATACCGACAGCGGAAATTCGTGAACTTACATTACCGGATGGTACATATGTCATGCTGAATTCGAAGAGTATACTACTATATCCGGAAAAATTTACAGGAGAGACTAGAAGTGTATATTTGATTGGTGAGGCCAACTTTAAAGTGAAACCGGATAAGAAGCATCCTTTCATTGTAAAGGCCAATGATTATCAAGTTACTGCTTTAGGTACTGAATTTAATGTAAATGCTTATCCGGAAAATAGCGAACTGATGGCTACTTTGCTGGAAGGTAGTGTGAAAGTTGAATTCAATAACTTGCTGTCCAATATTATTTTAAAGCCTAATGAACAGTTGGTATATGACAAACATACGAAAGCGCACAACCTGCGGATGCCGGAGATAGATGATGTGACGGCATGGCAACGTGGGGAATTGGTTTTTAGTAATATGTATCTGGAGGATATTTTTACAAGTCTTGAACGCAAATTTCCTTATGCTTTTGTATATAGCCTTCATAGCTTGAAAAAGAATACATATAGTTTCCGCTTCTCCAAACAGGCGAATCTGGAGGAAGTTATGAAGATTATATCGCAAGTTGTAGGAAATGTAAACTATGTTATCAAGGGAAATAAGTGCTATGTAACTAGTAAAGAATAAATATATTGTAGAACCTTTTAAATTTAATACGTAATGCAAAAAAATACCCGGAAGGAATGGCCGTTCCTCCCGGATATGAAATCAATCTCTTTTAATATTAGCGTAATATTGACGCTATTCTGAATGATCCTAGAATAATAACCAATTAACTAATACTAAAGATGCTACAAATCTACGAAAAAATAGCAGAAAAAATAGCTCATAAGCGGGTCTTTCTCACTTTTTTAAGTCTTATTCTTATACAGACTTTCGCTTTGGCTCAAAATGATAGTAAAATAACTATCCAACAAAAGAATATTACTGTCATTGATGCCTTAAAGACTGTGGAAAAACAGTCTAAAATGTCTATAAATTATAGTGATTCCGAATTGACAGGAAAAGTAATAGCCCAGTTAAATTTGCAGAACGCATCCCTCGAAACCGCACTTGATACCATCTTAAAAGGGACGGGCTTTTCATTCCAAATACAAGGTAACTACATTATAATAGCTGAAAAGAAGCCTGTAGTTGCACAAATCCTTAAAAATATCAAAGGAAAGGTTACTGATGAGAGCGGTGAACCGTTGATTGGAGTAAATATATCTGTGGATGGTAGTTCTACAGGTACGATTACCGATTTCGATGGTAACTTTACGATCAAGGCAGCAGAGAAATCTATTCTCAAAGTATCTTATATCGGATATGCTGCACAGATAATTCCTGTTTCCAAGAAAGATTTCTATCCGGTTGTAATGAAGCAGGATACAGAAGTGCTCGATGAAGTTGTTGTAACGGCATTGGGTATCAAACGTGCAGAAAAGGCGTTGTCTTACAATGTACAACAAGTCAAGGGAGATGCACTGACTACGGTAAAAGATGCTAACTTCGTAAACTCGCTGAACGGTAAGATAGCCGGAGTGAGTATTAACAAAAGTGCTAGTGGAGTTGGTGGTGCGACACGTGTTGTAATGCGTGGTGCAAAATCTATCGAAGGTGATAACAATGCTTTGTATGTGGTGGACGGTATTCCTTTGTTCAATACCAATATGGGAAATACCGACAGTGGTATTATGGGTGAAGGTAAGGCCGGAACAGAAGGAATCGCCGACTTCAATCCCGAAGATATTGAAAGTCTTTCTGTTTTGAGTGGTCCTTCGGCTGCTGCGTTGTATGGTAGTAGTGCCGCTAACGGTGTAATTTTGATTACCACTAAAAAAGGAAAAGAAGGAAAACTTTCAGTGCAGTTCTCTTCTTCTTCAGAGTTCAGCAAAGCTTATATGACTCCTGAGTTTCAAAATACGTATGGTAACAAAAAAGATATGTATGAAAGCTGGGGTGAGAAACTGTTGACTCCTACAAGTTATGATCCTAAGAAGGATTTCTTTAATACCGGAACAAACTTTATTAATTCGGTTACGTTGACCACCGGTACGAAATCGAATCAGACTTTTGCTTCTGTTTCTTCTACCAATTCCAAAGGTATTGTGCCTAATAATGAATATGAACGTTTGAATTTCACAATCCGTAATACGGCAACTTTCCTTAATGATAAATTACAACTCGATTTAGGTGCGTCGTATGTGAAACAGAAAGACAAGAATATGGTATCGCAAGGACAATATTGGAATCCGGTGATGGCCGCCTATTTGTTCCCTCGTGGTGAAGACTTTGATGGAATTAAGTCATTCGAACATTTCGATGAAAGTCGCCAACTTCCGGTTCAGTATTGGCCGGTGGCAGATCCGGTATATGCTTCACAGAACCCTTACTGGACTGCTTATCGCAATGTAGCTACGAATGAAAAGAGTCGTTATATGTTCAACGTAGGGTTGACTTATAATATTACCGATTGGTTGAATGCGACAGCCCGTTTCAGAATGGATGACACACATGTATTGTTTGAACGCAAGATTTACGCTTCATCCGACGATAAATTTGCGGAAGGAAAGAAAGGACTGTATGGATACAATAACTATGAAGACCGTCAGGAATATGCCGACTTTATGTTGAACGTAAATAAACATATAGCTGATTTCAGTATTTCTGCCAATGCGGGTTGGAACTATTCTAACTATTGGGCATTGGAGAGAGGATACAAAGGGACATTATTGGGAGTGCCCAATAAATTTGCGGCTTCTAATATCGATCCGGCTAATGGTCGTATCTCAGAAAAGGGTGGTGATAGTCGTGTACGTAATCATGCTGTTTTTGCCAATTTGGAACTTGGTTGGAAGAGTATGCTTTATTTGACGCTGACCGGACGTAATGACTGGAATTCACGTTTGGTGAATACCGATGAAGAATCTTTCTTCTATCCCTCAATCGGTCTGTCCGGGATTATTTCCGAGATGGTCAAATTGCCCGAATTTATCTCTTACCTGAAAGTTCGCGGTTCGTATACGGAAGTCGGTGCGCCTGTATCCCGTTCGGGACTGACTCCGGGTACGGTAACTACCCCTATTGTGGGTGGTGCATTAGATCCTACCGGTATCTATCCGTTTACTGATTTCAAGGCAGAACGTACAAAGTCATACGAATTTGGATTAAGTCTGAAGTTGTGGAATAAATTAAGTGCGGAGGTAACCTACTATCATTCTAATACATACAATCAGACTTTCTTGGGTGATCTTCCGGAATTTACCGGATACAAGCAGATTTATTTGCAGGCCGGTAATGTGGAAAATCGTGGTTGGGAGGCTTCATTAAGCTATTCCGATCAGTTTAAGTTCGGATTAGGAATCTCTTCAACATTGACATTCTCTCGTAATATAAACGAGATTAAGGAGATGGTTGAAAACTATCATACGGATTTGATGGATGAACCGATTAATATTCCGGAGGTTTTGAAGGATGGTGGTCGTGTCATCTTGAAAGAAGGCGGAAGTATCCACGATATTTATGCCAACACCTTCTTGAAGAAAGACCACTTGGGATATGTTGAGGTAAAGAGCGACGGAACCTTTGGAATGGAAAAGGGGGAACCCGTTTATTTGGGAAAAACTTCTCCTGATTTCAATATGGGATGGAGTAATATGTTGACATACAAAGGCTTTGGGCTCGGATTCCAGATCAACGGACGTTTTGGAGGCGTGGTGACCTCTTCTACAGAGGCATTGCTTGATCGTTTCGGTGTATCCAAACGTTCGGCTGAGGCTCGTGAAGCGGGAGGCGTATTGTTGAAGGGACAAGGTCTGGTAGATGCGAAGTCTTATTATCAGATGACAGGTACGGGAAATTATGAAACTTCCGGTTACTATGTATACAGTGCCACCAATATTCGTTTGCAAGAACTTACCTTTAGCTATACTATGCCTAATAAGTGGTTTGGTAACGTGTTGAAAGATGTTACAGTTTCGTTTATAGCCAACAATCCTTGGATGTTGTATTGCGAAGCTCCGTTCGATCCGGAACTGACTCCTTCCACTAGTACTTACGGACAAGGTAATGATTATTTTATGCAACCGAGTGTTCGTAGCTTTGGCTTCGGTATTAAATTTAAATTATAATACACCTTCTTTATTATGAGAAAAATGAATCATTTTAAACTATTAGCGGTGATATGCGCAATGACGCTATTTGCCTCATGCAATTTTGAAGAAATCAATACCAACCAATTTGAGATGAGCGACGGAGAAGGTGCGATGGATGGTTTTGAAGTCGGAGGGCTGATTACAGCTATGCAACGGACAGTGATTCCCGTAGGCACACAGGCTGATGATACAGATGTTATCAATGAATATCAAATAGCTTATCATCTATCGGCCGATAATTGGAGTGGATTTTTTGGCGAGAACAACAGTAACGGTTGGAACGCAGGTAGTAACAATACTACTTATTATTTGTTGGACAATTGGATAAAAGCGACCTATACACAGTCTTATACCAATGCTCTTGATCCTTGGAAGAAATTGAAAATAGCGTCCGAGAAAAATGGTACGCCCGAAGTCTTTGCTTTGGCTCAAATTCTGAAGATTTCCGCTTGGCACAAGACACTTGAAAGTTTCGGTCCGATGCCTTATTCTCATGCGGCGGACGCTACAATGAACATTCCGTTCGATTCGGAGAAAGAGGTGTATACGGCGATGTTTGAAGAATTGACTGCAGCCATTGAAGAATTAACAGAAAAGGCGGAAAATGGGGTGAATGTAATGGGCGCTTATGATGCGGTATATGCCGGAGATGCTACCAAATGGGTGAAATACGGCAATTCGCTGATGCTTCGTTTGGCTATGCGTGTCCGCTTCGCTGATGCGGAACTGGCGAAAAAGTATGCTACTCAAGCAGTAAATCATTCTATCGGCGTGATGACGGCTAAGGATGATGCGGCTCAAATGAGTCAAGGAGCAGGTATGACTTTTCGCAACAACATTGAATGGCTGGCAGGCAACTATAATGAAGCTCGTATGGGTTCTTCCATCTTTTCTTATCTGATGGGATATGAAGACCCGCGTTTGAGCGTTTATTTTTTGCCGATGGATGGTAATGCCTCTTATGGTGTTGAGGCTTTCGACGGAAAAACGTATCAAGCGGTGCCGGCAGGGCATGCCAATGCGCAGAATGACATCTACAAATCTTGCTCAAAGCCCAATATTCAAAGTGGAACTCCTACATATTGGCTGCGTGCATCGGAAGTTTATTTTTTGCGTGCGGAAGCAGCTTTAGTGTGGGAAGGTTTCGGCAGTGCGGATTCATGGTATAAACAGGGCATTGATATGTCTTTTCAGGAGAATGGTGTGACCGATCCTGTAGACGATTATATGAATTCCAATTTGTCACCTCGGGCATATGTTCTTTCCCATTATCAGTATGGGCAAACACTTTCTGCTCCGTGTGAGACTACTGTCAAGTTTGAAGGGACAACTGAGCAGAAGTTGGAAAAAATTATGATTCAGAAGTGGATTGCTTTGTTTCCTAACGGACAGGAAGCGTGGACGGAATGGAGAAGAACCGGTTATCCGAAGTTGAATGTCATTAAGACTTTGAAAGGAGCAGTGCAAGGCGCAACTCTTGAGGGCGGTATTCGCCGTATGATTTATCCCACCAGTTTTTCTCAGACTAACGAGGGAAAGGCTATTTATGAAGCAGCCTTGAAGTTGTTCAATAACGGTGCAGGTGGCGAAGATAAGTCTTCTACCCGTTTGTGGTGGGATTGTAAGAGATAACCTACATGTATCATTTTAATACAGATGAAGAATATGAAATCATTAAGAAAATTGTTATATATTATTCCATTGACAGGCATGATGGTAACTTCTTGCATGGATGTGGAGAATATTGAGATAGACCATATAGGCGGGTATGCCACAATGAACAATGCGGAGAGTGAGGCATATTATGCCAATCTGCGCGCCTATAAGGCGACTGCTTGGAATTACAATCGTCCCGTAGCTTTCGGATGGTATTCCAATTGGGCGCCTGCTGGAGCTTATCGAAGAGGATATCTCTCTGCTATGCCCGATAGTATGGATTTTGTTTCTATGTGGAGTGGCGCTCCAGGACGTTATGAAATCACTCCGGAGCAGAAGGCAGATAAAGAGTTTGTGCAAAAGGTGAAAGGAACGAAACTGTTGCAGGTAAGTCTGCTTTCTTATCTTGGTAAGGGTGCGACACCAAATTCGGTATACCTCGAAGTGGAAAAACAAGCGGAGGAAGAAGGCTGGTCGGCGGCTCAATTGGAAACGGCGAAGAAACAAGCCCGTTGGAAATATTGGGGATTTGAAGGTCAGTTTGAAAGTGAAAACCATTATGCATGTCTGGCGAAGTTTGCCAAAGCTCTGTGTGATTCTTTGTATGCAAACGAATGGGACGGTTATGATGTAGACTGGGAAATCGGTAGTGGTGTGTTTGATATGGATGGCACATTGAGTCAGAATAAGCATTTGATTCATTTGGTTAAAGAGATGAACAATTACATTGGTCCGAAAAGCGATCCGGAAGGTAAAGGACATAAAATGATCTGTATTGATGGAAATATTTATGGGCTTACCCGTGAATTGGATGAGTATGTCGATTATTGGATTATACAAAGTTATGGTAGTTCCAATCCCGGTTTTGATGGTTATGGCGTTGATCCTAAAAAAATAATCTGCACAGAGAACTTTGAAAAGTATGCCACTAATGGAGGTCAATTGCTGAAGCAGGCTGCTGCTATGCCGCAAGAAGGTTATAAAGGTGGAGTAGGAGCTTATCGCTTCGATAATGATTATGACAATACGCCAAATTATAAATGGATGCGTCAGGCTATTCAAATCAATCAGCGGGTTTTCAATGAATGGAAAGCGAAACAAAACGAAGCGGAAAATAAACCGCAGGAATAAGTGGACTTATAAAATTCTAAAACAGTAAAAAGATGATGAATAAACATATATTCTATTATTTGATGGTAGGTAGTATGGCGTTATTGTTGGGCGCTTGCAACGACAGCATGAATGACCTGCTGGAGCCTAAGGTTTATTTCGAAAGCAAGGAATATAATTTCTCGGTGGAAGATGAAATGGATGTAATGACATTTGATCTGGTTTCAAGACTCTCGTCAGCAACTTCCTCTCAGGTAGACGTATCATATAGTGTAGCCGAACCAAGTGTAGTAGACGAATACAATGCAAAGTATGGCACAAATTATGAGATGCTTGATGTTTCGCAGGTAAAGCTAAGCAGTACGACATCTTCTATTTCGAGTGGAAAATTGTATGCGGATAATGTAGAAGTCGAACTTTCCGGGTTAGAAGCCTTGAAAGCCGGGAACTCATATGTTTTGCCTATGCGGGTGCATTCGTCTTCGGTGTCGACTCTTTCCGGAACAAACATTGCATATTTCTTTTTCTCCAAACCGTTGAAAATTACCAAAGCTGGTAACTTCAGTAATCACTATATTTCTGTGAAGTTCCCTGTCGGTACTTTCTTCTCGTCATTCACTTACGAAGCATTGATTAATGTGGATTATTTCCTCGATAATAATACGATTATGGGAACCGAAGGTGTGATGATTCTCCGTATCGGTGATGCAGGAGGAGGAATTACTCCTAAAGATTATTTGGAAGTGGCCGGAGGACAGAACTACCGTGTAACGAAACCGTTGTTAACAAATCGTTGGTATCATGTAGCGTTGACTTATGATCAACCGACAGGAAAAACAGGCATTTATGTAAATGGTGAGAAATGGGCTGGTTCAGATTGGGGTATTGACGGTTTTGATCCGAATTCGGACATGGGTTTTTATATTGGTAGAATCTATGGTTTTAAATGGGGTGAACGTCCATTCCATGGTAAAATGAGTGAAGTCCGTGTTTGGAGTGTAGCCCGTACGGAAAATCAACTTAAGCAGAATATGCTGGGTGTTGACCCTGCTTCAGAAGGCTTGGCACTTTATTATAAACTAGACGGATCGGAGACTCAGGAAGGTGGAGTTATCAAAGATGCCACAGGGCGTATAAACGGTACTACAAATGGAATTACTATTAAGACGTTGGATGCTCCGATAGCTATCAATTAATGGAACACACAAATTTGTGAGAGTTTTTGCTCTTTGCATTTTTGAATATGAGTGAAAGCCTGCTTACTGAAAAGATAATATTCTTTTGGTAAGCAGGTTTCTTTTATTTATGTTTGTTTTATGAAGAAGTTACTATTTATCCTGTTTATATCTTTTCCATCTAAATGTTTTTTCCAGTACCCCAAAAAGGATCAACGTAAAAAGCAGAGGGATTTCATTTTTTATGCATATAATTTATGCGGTTCATGTAAACCAATATGTAAACCGGAAAAATACGAATAAAATCTGTTGAATCCATCAAGCGAAGATATTACGGAGAAAGCTTTCTACTGTAATTATGATCTTTTTAGGGAACTTTTCAGATAATGATTGGCGCTGCTTCCAATGACATAAGATTACAGACGAAGGTGGAGATAAAATAGGAGATATTATCTTTGGCAGTTCGATATGTTCTAAGTACATTTGTTTCTTCTAAAAGAAATGAATGTTCAAGATGAATATGGAAAGAATATCAATATCAAAGTAGAATAAGATGGAACAACTCGAAGTAATACAAAGTAAGATTTACGACATACGCGGGCAAAAGGTGATGTTAGACTTTGATTTGGCGGAAATGTACGGAATAGAAAACAGGGTGCTAAAACAAGCTGTTAGACGTAATTTAAAAAGGTTCGAAGGTGAGGACTTTATGTTTGAACTCACGAAGGACGAACTTTCAAGATCACAAATTGTGACCTTGAACAAAGGAAGAGGCAGTAATTTTAAATATATGCCTTTTGCTTTTACGGAACTAGGCGTAGCAATGCTTAGTAGTGTTCTAAACTCTGATACTGCTATTGGAATAAACAGGGGTATAATGCGTGCTTTCGTTGCGGTTCGTCAGTTACTGTTAAACCCGCCGACCGATCCAGTATATGAACTTCAAAACGAAGTCAAGGAACTAAAGGAGTACATAGAGGAAGTATTTGCAGACTATAACGACATCAATGACGACACTCGGACGCAGTTAGAATTAATAAATCAGACGTTAGCCGAATTGCAGGCGCAAAAGGCTTTAGTAGATAAGCCGCGTAATCCTATCGGCTTCGTTACTCCCAAGAAGAAAGAATAAATAGGCTGTCCGGTTGTTCCGTTGGCTATTTGTTGGTTGCTCTATTGGCTACATGGAGAGTTGGATGCAAATACAACTATTTAGAAAAACTTAATAGTTCAACAGAAAGGTGGAAGACAAGTATCTTGGAAAATTTGAATCTCCTAATGATTTGTACCTGTTTTATTGTCAGCCTTACTTTTATCTCTTATAATACCTTTATAACCTGATAAACAGTACCTTTATAAGTATGCTTCGAAGGAATACCGCATTTTTGCAGCAATCTCCCGAAGTGATATACTTTGTTATCAGACAATGACATACCGCTTTTCTTCTTCAGATAATTCAATATTTCAACCGGAGTAAGAAATTCCCCTTCCTCTTTCGTTTGCGCAGCCTTGAAATACTGATAAAACAATTGCAACATAGCCGGTGTTTGCTCAAACTCACGGTTGTTTTCCGTCATAATCTGTTCATCCTCACGTAAGCGTCTCCGCGTTGCCGTTACTTTTTCCATTTGTCCGGTAACAGTTCCCTAAGCACCTTTTTGTCAGTGTTTGGTTTAATCCCAATAAATCTGTTCAGTATGTCTTTGAAGTAGTCGAATGAGTTTATCCCGTTAAGTCTGCATGAGCACGCTAATGAATATATCAGCGCCGCTCTCTTTGCCCCTTGATGACTTCCGCAGAATAGCGAGTTCTTTCTACTTAAACTGATATACCTGTTTAACCTTTCTATCTCGTTATTATCCAGCTTATAGTCCGGTTTGAGCACATAATTGCACAATGCCGGATATTCATTCAGGGTATAATTGACCGCCTTGCTCAAATTACTTTTGGGCAGGGTTGTCTTTTTCGTCTGTATTTGCAACAGTTCATCTTTTAATTCGGTTAATATAGGGAGCATATGCTTCTTTCTGTATTCCATGACTTGTCCGGGTGGGTATTCAGGTGGCATTTTCAAGGTATTTCTTATAGTCGAATACTATCTTCTCCCTTTTTCTGGTGGAAGACAAGCAAGTTCCGATTGTCCCGTATATTGTGGGAAAGTATTCTTTAATATTATGGGAAA
>ERZ1504847.538-NODE-538-length-10135-cov-6.702976_pt1 | contig 10135 bp, 3 predicted proteins | sample MGYA00572102_ERZ1504847 | MGnify/ENA primary metagenome ERZ1504847 (study PRJEB39906, sample SAMEA3182089) | gut metagenome | biome: human; feature: gut; material: Stool; isolation source: human stools | place: Canada | collected 2013-02-04 ...
CTTGCCACGAAAGATGCAATGGGCGACGTGACGATGGCTATTGTCTCCTGTACCTGTGTATTTATGGCTGTGTTTATTCCTGTAACCTTCATGGGAGGTACTTCGGGCGTGTTCTATACACAATTCGGTATCACGATGGCAACTGCCGTAGGTATTTCGATGATTTCGGCTTTGACGCTCTGTCCCGCTTTGTGCGCCATCATGATGCGTCCGTCGGACGGAACCAAGAGCGCCAAGAGCATCAACGGACGGGTACGTGCAGCTTACAATGCTTCGTTCAATGCCGTATTGGGTAAATATAAGAGAGGTGTGATGTTCTTCATCCGCCATCGCTGGATGGTGTGGACTTCACTGGCTGTTGCCGTTGCCTTGCTGGTTTACCTGATGAGTACCACTAAAACGGGACTTGTGCCGCAGGAAGACCAGGGTGTCATTATGGTGAATGTCAGCATTTCACCGGGAAGCACGCTCGAAGAAACCACGAAAGTGATGGACCGCCTGGAAAATATCCTGAAAGATACGCCCGAAATAGAACACTACGCCCGCGTAGCAGGATACGGACTGATATCCGGTCAGGGAACTTCGTACGGTACGATGATTATCCGCCTGAAAGACTGGAGCGAACGAAAGGGCAAGGAGCATAGCTCGGATGCTGTGGTGTCCCGCCTCAACGGACAATTCCAGTCTATAAAGGAAGCACAGATATTCAGCTTCCAGCCTGCCATGATTCCGGGTTACGGTATGGGTAACTCCCTCGAACTGAACCTTCAGGACATGACGGGTGGAGAACTGGCTACGTTCTATGAAGCGGCTATACAGTTCCTCGGTGCTTTGAACGAGCGTCCGGAGGTAGCGATGGCTTATACATCGTATGCTATCAACTTCCCGCAGATATCGGTGGAAGTGGATGCTGCCAAATGTAAGCGTGCAGGAATTTCGCCGAGTGCGGTGCTCGATGCGGTGGGCAGTTATTGCGGTGGCGCGTATATCTCCAACTATAACCAGTATGGTAAAGTATATCGTGTGATGATGCAGGCTTCGCCTGAATACCGCCTCGACGAGCAGGCACTGAATAATATGTTTGTACGCAATGGTACGCAGATGGCTCCGGTGAGCCAGTTCGTGACGCTGAAACAAGTGCTGGGACCGGAAACGGCCAACCGTTTCAATCTTTACAGCACCATCACCGCCAATGTGAATCCTGCCGACGGTTACTCCTCCGGCGAGGTGCAGAAAGTGATTGAAGAAGTGGCTGCGCAATCTTTGCCGGCAGGCTACGGATATGAATATGGTGGTATGGCACGCGAAGAAGCAAGTAGCGGTGGTGCGCAGACGGTTTTCATTTACGCCATCTGTATCTTCCTTATCTATCTGATTCTGGCCTGTCTTTACGAAAGTTTCCTCATACCGTTTGCCGTTATCTTCTCCGTGCCGTTCGGGCTGATGGGGTCGTTCCTTTTCGCCAAAATACTCGGGTTGGAGAATAATATCTATTTGCAGACAGGTGTGATTATGTTGATCGGTTTGCTGGCTAAGACAGCCATTCTGATTACGGAGTACGCCATAGAACGTCGCCGCAAGGGAATGGGTATCGTGGAGTCTGCCTACTCTGCCGCACAAGTCCGCTTGCGTCCTATCCTGATGACGGTGTTGACGATGATCTTCGGTATGCTTCCGCTGATGTTTTCCTCCGGTGCAGGTGCCAATGGCAACAGTTCGCTGGGTACGGGTGTTGTGGGCGGTATGGCTGTCGGGACACTGGCATTGCTCTTTGTCGTTCCGGTTTTCTACATCATCTTTGAGTTTTTGCAGGAGAAAATCCGCAAACCGATGGAAGAGGAACCAGATGTGCAGGTGCTTTTAGAGAAAGAAAAGAGTGAAGTTGAACGCGAACGTAAATAAATGAAAGAAAGAATGAAGAAGAATATCATCACATTAGTTGCCATCAGTCTGTCGTTGAGCGGTTGTGGCATCTATACCAAATACGAACCCGCCACTGTCGTTCCCGACGATCTGTACGGTGGGGAAGTGGTGACCGAAGACACTGCCGGTCTGGGTAATATGGACTGGCGGGAACTCTTCACCGACCCTTATCTGCAATCCCTCATCGAAGTGGGATTGCAAACCAATACCGATTATCAGTCCGCCCAGCTCCGTGTGGAAGAAGCACAGGCCGTACTGATGTCCGCCAAACTTGCTTTTCTGCCCGCTTTTGCTCTTGCTCCGCAGGGAACAGTGAGCAGTTTCGATACGCAGAAGGCTACGCAGGCTTATTCGTTGCCCGTTACTGCCAGTTGGGAGTTGGACGTTTTCGGGCGTATGCGCAACTCCAAGAAACAGGCGAAAGCACTTTATGCTCAAAGCGAAGATTACCGTCAGGCAGTCCGTACACAGTTGATAGCAGGTATAGCCAATACCTATTATACCCTGTTGATGCTGGACGAACAACTCGACATCTCCCGTCAGACGGAAGAGGCATGGAAAGAAACCGTTGCGTCTACCCGTGCATTGATGAATGCGGGACTGGCAAACGAATCGGCTGTGTCGCAGATGGAGGCTGCCTATTATCAGGTGCAGGGTTCGATCCTCGATTTGCAGCAGCAGATCAGTCAGGTGGAGAATAGTCTTGCCTTATTATTGGCGGAGACGCCACGCAACTATGAACGTGGGATGCTGGCAAAGCAGCAGTTTCCTGCTGACTTCTCGATAGGGATTCCTGTCCGGATGCTTTCTTCCCGTCCGGATGTCCGCTCGGCAGAGCGGACGCTGGAAGCGGCGTTCTATGGCACCAATGCGGCACGTTCGGCTTTCTATCCTTCCATCACTTTGAGCGGGAGTGCCGGATGGACAAACTCCGCCGGGGCGATGATTATCAATCCGGGCAAGTTTCTCGCGTCAGCGGTAGGTTCGCTTACGCAGCCGCTCTTTAACAGAGGACAGCTTGTGGCACAATATCGCATTGCCCGTGCGCAACAGGAAGAAGCGGCGCTCGGTTTTCAGCAAACGTTGCTCAATGCCGGTAGTGAGGTGAATGATGCGTTGATTGCCTATCAAACCAGTCAGGGAAAAAGAATCTTGTTGGATAAACAGATCACTTCCCTGCAAACGGCTTTGCGAAGCACTACTCTGTTGATGGAGCATGGTAATACAACCTATCTGGAAGTGCTTACCTCCCGGCAGTCGTTGCTTAGTGCGCAACTATCGCAGACGGCCAATCATTTTACTGAAATACAAAGTTTAATTAACCTATACCGTGCTTTAGGAGGAGGTCAGGAATAAACTGTATCATACTCTCTGTTTTTTAATTTAATGAAAGAAGGGCTGCCGGAGAAGTGATTCTGTGGCAGCCCGTTTGTTAATCGGTCAATATACGGCGAATTGGCTTGCAGCCGGAAACTTCAGCCAGCATAAAGAATAATGATGGTATTATTTATCAGCCAGACCTTTCTTTTTTCTTTCTTTATATTGACTGGGTGTTTCCCCGGTATATTGCTTGAAAGCCGTACTGAAATAACTCGGAGTGGTAAACCCGGTTTTCTCTGCAATTTCAGAGAAGGGCATATCCGTGCCGGATATCAATGTAATAGCTTTTTCTATACGGAGCTTACTGATATACTCGTTCGCTCCCATGCCTGTAAGTGCTTTCAGTTTGTTATAAAGCGAAGAACGGCCCAATCCTACTTCCTGGCAGATAAACTGGATGCCCAGGTTGGAATTTTCTATATTTTCCTGGATGATACTATTCAGTTTAATCAGGAATGTTTCGTCTGTCAGGCTGATGGTGCTTTCTTCCGGTGTGGGGATTAATCCTGCATTCAGATACCTTTTCTTGGTATATTCCCGGTTTTTCAACCGGTTGCGGATAAGTTCCATTAGCATTTCCACTTCGAAAGGTTTGCTTAAATAGCCGTCCGCTCCATTCTTGTAACCGCTTATTTGGCTTTGCCTGTCATCTCTGGCAGTTAGCAGAATGACTGGGATGTGACTGATATTGATATCCTCTTTAATCGTTTTACAAAGTTTATACCCGTTCATCCGAGGCATCATCACGTCACTGACTATAATATCAGGGACATGGCTTCTGACCAGTTGAAGGGCTTCCACCCCGTCTCCGGCGATAATTATCCGTTTGAAGTATCCTTCGAACGTTCTTTTCAGAAAGTCTGTCATATCCGGATTGTCATCCACTACGAGAATAGTGTATGGAGTGGTGTCGAATACCTCTTTCGCGGACGGCTGCCCGCTGTTATCATCCATCATCAACTCGTTCAGATAAGCTTTTGGCTCGCAGATGATTTCTTCCGGTTCCTGCCTCAACGGCAACTCAAAGAAAAAGCTGGCTCCGGTTTCTTCATTATCCTGTGCGCCGATAGAGCCGCCGTGCAGTTCCACCAGAATCTTGGAGTAAGACAAGCCGATTCCTGTTCCGCTCTGTTCTCCCGTTCCCTGGTAGAAGCGGGTAAAGAGCTTGTGCGTATCCACTTGCTTCAGTCCGCATCCCTGGTCGATGATGGAGATACGCACCCGGTTTTCTTCGGGCAGCAGTTCCGAAGCAATCGTTATTTCCGTGTCCTGCGGACTGTGTTTCAAAGCATTGATAAGCAGGTTACTTAGGATAATTTCGCATTTGTCCTTATCGAAACTGACTTTCTCTATCCGTGGGTCGAGCTGATAGCGGATATGCACATTCTTTGCTTCCCCCTCACTGATAAAATCCTGCGAAACGTATTCAATCCATTGATTGAGCGGATGAGGCTGAATTTGCAGTTTACTCTCCCCTACTTCCATTTTCCGCACGTCGAGCACCATATTAATCAAGTTCTTCATCCGTTGTGCCTGCCGGTAGATGGCTTTTAATGGCAGATATTGGCTGTCTCCGGAAGAGAGCGACTTCAAAATCTGATTGAGTGGCGCATGAATCAGCGTCAGCGGAGTCCGTAGTTCGTGGCTGATATTGATAAGAAAACGTACCTTTTCCTCGTACATCTGTTTCTCATGCTCTTTCATCGCCCATTTCAGTTTTTCCTGATTACGTTTCAATGTTCTGCGGAAAGTTTCGATGATTATGGTGGCAATGAGAATGGTGCAACCGAGAATGAACCACCATGTGCGATACCATGGCGGGAGTACGGTTAGTTCTAGTATTTTCTGGTTGGGAATCCAGCTGCCGTCTTTCGCTGTGCATGAAGCCATAATTTTGTAATTGCCCGGTGGTAACGACCGGATTACCAATTCCGGCTGGTACGATTCGATATACTGGTCGTTCAGCCCCTCTATCCGATAGCGGTAGACTTTCTTACGGAAGATATCCTCTTCTTTCGACATGATTCGGATGGTGATATTGCTGTCCCATGGGACAGAGATTGCTGCCGGATGACTATATAGCTTGTTCTGTGCAGGCTCACCATTGATGATAATATCCAACAGTTGCAGTTCCGGCATTTCCGATGTATTCAGCAGCAGCTGGCCGTCAATGCGCAGCATACCCTTTACACCGCCGATATAGACATCCCCCTCATTGTTTACCAACCGGGCGTTGGGCAGATATTCGTTTTGGATAGCTCCGTTCGACTCTCCGAAGAGAACGAACTTCTGTTCCTGTATAAGCCAGGCGAAAAGCAGATTATCCGCACCTATCCATACTTTGCCCCTCTGGTCGCATTGCACCATGTTGACTTCGGTAAACAGGTTGGTAGGGATGTGCGTCTGCTTTTGGGAAACGGGGTTGTAGTGGATAAGGCCGAAATTGCTTCCTATCCAGAAATCGCCGTGCTCGTCGTGTGACGCCGAACTGATTACGGTATCCTGATAACATTCGAAGGTTGTTTGCAGCAAGGAATCCCCGTCATGCAGTTCGTAGATATGTTTGAAATCGTTGATGTAAGTCCGGTTGTTCTCGTGCTTGAAGGGGACGAGCGTGCCGACAATACTTTTCCCTTCTTCTCCGGTGACCTTGTCGAATTTCTTTTCTTTCAGGTGATACTGGTAGACATGGTCGCCCAGTAATAACACGGTGTTGGGGGTGTTCTGATATAAGTTGACCGATTTACCCCGGTTGCAAAGTTGCGTCGTAGTCTCTTTGTCGACAATGGTAAAAGGTTGTTTCTCCCCAGTTGCGGGATTGAATACAAATACTCCTTTGGAGAAAAGGGAAATCAGTAGTTTTCCGGGAGTGAATCCGCTGATAAACGCTATTTTATCGTTCCAGGTAGAAAGATAATGGGTGAATTTCTCAGTACGCGGGTTAAAGAGGTTGATACCGCCGCCGTCCGTACCAATCCAGATACTGTCGGTCGATTGGCGGTAAAGGCTTCGCACGGTGCTGTTGCTTAGTCCGCGGTCGTTGCCGGGGACTACGTCGGTGTAGGTTTTCATGAACACTTCCCGGATGCTGATTAATCCGTTGCAGGTGCTTCCTGCCCATATATTGTTATTGTGGTCGTTGTGCAGGCAGAGAATGGAGTTGGCGGGGAGAGAGTAGTTTTCACGTCCCGGGATATATTCCAGTTGGGAGATTTCCCCGGTTTCGGGGGTGAGGATATTGATTCCGCCGCCGTCCGTTCCTATCCACAGTTGCCCTTCCCTTTCGGCGAGGCTTAGGACGATGTCGTTGCTAAGGGCGGAGTTGCGGGTGGAGTACGAAGCCAGTAGTTTGCCGTCGTATGAGTAGCAACGAAGTCCGCCGCTGTAAGGGGCAATCCATATTCTTTTCCGGCTGTCGGTCATCATAGTGGTAATTTCCGGCCCGCAGTCGAAAGGGGGGCGTCTGTGCTCTCCGGTATGCAGGTCTACGAGGTATATGCCTGTCCAACGGCTGCAACAAAGCAACGTCTTTGAATCCCACATACTGAGAGCGTTGATTTTAAAAGAGTTGGCGTTGAAATATTGCAGAAGCCGGAGAGAAGAATCGTTATAACTATATTTGTAAATCCTGTCCTTGCCGCCAAAGAGGATTCCGCCCGGGACAAGGCAGAAGGAATAGGCGGTGATATTCTTCCCGTCCTCGTCCGTGGGGAACGTGAAGTCGTTGCTCTGCTGTTGGTAGCGGGCAATACCTTTTTCAGTCAGTACCCAGATGTTGTGTTGCTTGTCTTCGGCAATCTGATAAATCAGGTTGTGGAGAAGCGAGTTCGGGTCGTTTGCCTGGTGTTTGTATCTTTTCAGTTCGTGCCCGTCGAACTTTCCCAGTCCCGATTTGGTACCTATCCATACGAAACCCTGCTCATCCCGGAGAATACAGCGCACGTTGGAAGGCAACCCTTCTTTCAGAGAGATTTGTTTAAAGTAATAGTGTTCTGCCCGGAGAGGGAGAACACCGACTAACTGTATGATAAAGAAAAGGCTTGGCAGAACAGCGTATTTGGTTTTCATGTAAAGCAGGTTTGTTTATGAGGACAGATGCCTTCTTTATAATACGGCTAACTTGTCCCCTTTTAAGGTGATTTCGTATTTTTTCCCTTTTACGGTCTTGAACTTGAGCGTCTTGTCTCCGTATCTTACGTTACAGGGGATTCCGGATTTGGAATGGATGATAGCTTTCTCCAGTTGTCCCTCTTTCCAGGAGATGGAAACCTCAAAATTTCCTTTGGCGCAGATTCCGCTTATTGAGCCGTTTGCCCATGCATCCGGCAAAGCGGGAAGAAGTTGGATGAATCCCATGTGGCTTTGCAATAACATCTCGGTTATTCCTGCCGTACCGCCGAAGTTTCCGTCTATCTGGAAAGGCGCATGGGTATCCCAGAGGTTGTCCAGTGTACCGTTTTTCAATAAGTTGCCGTATAGTTTATACGCATGGTTTCCGTCTTGCAGTCGTGCCCATTGGTTGAGCTTCCAACCCATGCTCCAACCGGTAGCGCCGTCTCCGCGATGTTCCAGTACCACTCTGGCTGCCTGTGCAAGTTCGGGGGTAGTCACGGGAGAGATGGTATGCCCCGGATGCAATCCGAACAGGTGGTTGACGTGGCGATGTTCATCTTTCGGGTCGTCTATGTCGGTAGACCATTCCAACAACTGACCGTAGCGTCCTATGCGGTACGGAACTAGTTTTGCCAATACATTCTCCCATTGCTTGCGTTCTTTGGCGTCCGTTCCGAGCACCTTGCTTGCCTGGATAGCGTCCAGTAATATTTCACGTACTACGGCATGCGCGAAAGTGACTCCCTCGTCCACCGGGCCGTGTTCGGGAGAAGTGGAAGGAGCGGCGGTGTAAGTCCCGTCGGGCTTGTGCCACAAGTGGTCTACCGCAAACTGTGCGCTGCTTTTGATAAGGTCGTAGCCGATTTCCTTTAAGAATTTCGTGTCACGGGTATAATCATAATACTCCCATATATGCGTTGCCAGCCACGGACCGGCGGTAGGATTCAGGTTCCATGCCATAGATTTGCTGGATAAGGGAGCTGTGAATCCGAAGATATTGGCAGAGATGGATGCTGTCCATCCGCGGGCGTTGAAATAGGCTTGTGCTGTCTTCTCGCCGGGTTTTACCAAGCTGCGTATAAAGTCAATCAAAGGCCATGTACATTCAGAGAGATTGGTGGGGCACGCAGGCCAGTAATTCATTTGAATGTTGATGTTATTGTGGTAATCTACCCGCCACGGGCCGTCGGTATTGTTGTGCCACAATCCTTGCAGGTTGGCTGGCATGTTGCCGGGGCGCGAACTGGCTATGAGCAGATAGCGTCCGAACTGATAGTACAATTGTTCGAGCTGATAGTCCGGCACGCCTTTCTTATAGCTAGCCAGTCGTTTGTAGGTCGGCAGGTTGGGAGTGCCGATTTCCGGATTGATTTCAAAACGTACCCGATTGAACAGCGCGGTATAATCGGCTTCGTGATTACGATAAAGCTCGTCATAACCTTTTTTCAGGGCATTGTCCATCATAGCCAGAGTCGTTTGTGACGGGTCGTTGCCGACGTAGGCTTTCGGGTCTTTGAAGTCTGGGGCAAAGTTCATCTTATAATCGGTATCTGCCGTAAGCAGGAATACCACTTCGTCAGCATCCTTCACAATAATCCGGTCGTTTTCTGCTTTCAGTGTTCCCCCTTTGTGGATAGCTTTGATTCGGAAAGCGAATTTCATTCCGTTGTTATTGAGAACGCCGGTATATACTAATCCGTCGTTTCCATCTGCTTCCAGATGGCTTTTTGCTTCGTTGTTGGGACAATAGCTAAGTACAAGATTCTGTTTTCCGCCTTTGTCGGCAGTAAACTTCATGACCATAACGCTGTCTGGATAGGATATGAAGTATTTACGTTGATACCGTATCCCGTCTTTGTAAAATTGCACCACAGCCATCGCCGAATCCAACGACAGGATGCGGCGGTAATTGCTCATATTGATTTCGCTGAGTCCGGTTTCCACATAAAGCTCTCCCATCGTGGTAAAAGCACCGAAGCGGAACGGAGTCTCGTCTTTTTCTTCATAAGCTCCCAGCCCGTTGAAGTTTTCCTGCGTGAGATACCCCGCCTTTTTAGAATCCCCGTCCAGGAAAGCCTGCCGGATTTCTTTCAGTACACCTGACGACTGTTTGTTTACGTTCCAATAATACTCGGCGCCTTTGGCGGTATTCGGCCCCCCTTTCCAGAGAGTTTTTTCATTCAGTGTGATTCGTTCTGCGGATATGGAGCCCATGATATTCGCTCCTAGGCTGCCATTCCCGATAGGTAGCGAACGGCTTTCCCATGCTTTGTCCGGATTCGCCCCTGTGCCGTTGGCACGTAGCCAGATAGCTTGTCCATCGAGATTGTTGGGAGTGTCGAACCATACGGAAAGCCCTTGAGTATAATCCACCGTCTCTATGGACGCTGCGGAAAGAGAAAAAAGTGTGCAAAGAATAAGAGGGCAGAGTTTTTTCATAATATGTGTTGTTTAAAGGAATGTGAGATACAAAGGTACTTGTTTTTTAAGATTCTGTCTAGCGGGTTGGTTTCAATTTTTACCAATAGGCTTTTAAAAATCGCTAAAAGTGCTTCTTTGTGGGTTTGGTAAGATGTTTCTAATGAAGAACCGGGTCTGGTTTGCATTCAGTATATCCAACTTTCAAAGAAAAACACTCCGACGGATGATGTCCGGTCTGGAGATAAATACCTAAAATCCGCAAGCAATCTCAATGGCAATCTCAATTGCAGTAAAGAGC
>ERZ1504847.602-NODE-602-length-9243-cov-7.627340_pt1 | contig 9243 bp, 7 predicted proteins | sample MGYA00572102_ERZ1504847 | MGnify/ENA primary metagenome ERZ1504847 (study PRJEB39906, sample SAMEA3182089) | gut metagenome | biome: human; feature: gut; material: Stool; isolation source: human stools | place: Canada | collected 2013-02-04 ...
ACTATATGGCGTTTGCCATCTCTGCCGGTGCTAAGATACGCACCATTGCCACTACCATAGAAGAAGGTTTTTCGCTTCCTAAAGTAGAAAAGTTTGAAGAGCTGATTAACGAGCGCACCCGGGCTATCCTGATCTGTAATCCTAATAATCCGACAGGTTATCTTTATACCCGTCGCGAAATGAACCAGATACGTGACCTTGTGAAGAAGTACGATTTGTTCCTCTTCTCCGATGAAGTGTATCGTGAGTTTATTTATACGGGTTCTCCCTATATCTCTGCCTGCCATTTGGAAGGTATTGAAGACAATGTGGTACTGATTGACTCCGTATCCAAGCGTTACTCGGAATGTGGTATCCGTATCGGTGCTTTGATTACGAAGAATGCGGAAATACGTAGTGCTGTAATGAAGTTTTGCCAGGCACGTCTCAGTCCTCCGTTGATTGGTCAGATTGCTGCCGAAGCTTCTCTGGATGCCGATGAGGATTACCTGCGCGATACGTATGATGAATATGTAGAACGCCGTAAGTGCCTGATAGACGGACTGAACCGTATCCCCGGTGTGTATTCGCCTATTCCTATGGGAGCATTCTATACAGTGGCAAAACTTCCGGTGGATGATTCCGATAAGTTCTGTGCCTGGTGTCTTTCTGACTTCGAGTATGAAGGACAAACCGTATTCATGGCACCTGCTTCCGGCTTCTATACTACTCCCGGTTCCGGTCGGAATGAAGTGCGTATAGCCTATGTGCTGAAGAAGGAAGACCTGACCCGTGCGCTTTTTGTCTTATCAAAGGCATTGGAGGCATATCCGGGAAGAGTTGAATAAATACGTAAGAAGAACACAAGTTATTATGACATGAGTTTAGCCCTGTTTTTGGCCCGACGTATTTATCGCGACAGCGATGCGGGAAAGCAAGTTTCCCGTCCTGCCGTGCTCATTGCCCTGATAGGTGTTGCTATCGGTCTGGCGGTGATGATTATCACGGTGTCGGTGATTGTCGGGTTCAAGAACGAAGTGCGTGGTAAAGTAATAGGTTTCGGTGCGGACATTCAGATAACGAATTCGGATGCTGCACGTTCCTACGAGACGCGTCCTGTGGTGGTGAACGACAGTGTCATCTCCATTCTATCCGAATATCCTGAGGTGAAGCATGTGCAGCGCTATTCCACCAAACCGGGCATGGTAAAGACTGCCGAGGATTTTCAAGGCATGGTTCTGAAGGGGATAGGACCAGAGTTTGATCCTGCTTTTTTCCGTGAACATCTGGTGGAAGGAGAGTTACCGCAGTTCAGTGATACGGCTTCTTCCAATCGGGTAGTCATTTCTAAGGCACTGGCTACAAAGCTGAGGTTGAAACTTGGAGATAAGATAGATACCTATTATATCCAGGATGATATTCGTGCCCGCCGTTTGCAGATTGTAGGAATTTACCAGACTAACTTCTCGGAATACGATAACCTTTTCCTCCTTACCGATTTATATCTTGTAAACCGTCTCAACAACTGGGAACCGGGGCAAGTGAGCGGTGCAGAATTGCAGGTACGCGATTATGATCGTCTTGAAGAGATCACCTATCAGATTGCTGCCGACCTGGACGGAATGGAGGATCGGTACGGTGAAGACTATTGTGTGCGCAACGTAGAGCAGCTGAATCCCCAGATATTTGCCTGGCTCAGTATTCTGGATGTGAATATCTGGGTAATATTGATACTGATGGCAGGCGTAGCAGGTTTTACCATGGTGTCCGGCTTATTGATTATCATCATCGAACGTACTTCCATGATCGGCATACTGAAGTCTCTGGGCGCCAATAACACCACCATACGCAAGGTATTCCTTTGGTTCTCAGTCTTTCTTATCGGTAAAGGTATGCTATGGGGCAATGTCATCGGACTGGCGTTCTATTTCTTGCAAAAGTGGTTTGGTATCTTCAAACTTGATCCGGAGACGTATTACATGGATACCGTTCCCGTATCCTTCAATATTTTGCTGTTCTTATTACTGAATATAGGTACTCTGCTGGCATCTGTCCTGATGCTGTTAGGCCCCTCTTTCCTGATTACACGCATCCATCCCGCTAACTCAATGAGATACGAATAAAAGTGATTAGTGTTTGGTGATAAGTGATTAGCGCCATTCGGTATATTATTTTTTAGACGCGGATGACACGGATAACGCGGATTTTTTTTATCCACTTTTATAGCGCAGCCTTTTAAATCCGCGTTATCCGTGTCATCCGCGTCTAAAAAATTATTTATCATTTAATTCATAACCGAAAAGAAATGAATTATTCCAGCCTACTCTTATTTTCTCAGGAAACTACTTTTCTTTCTGAATAGGCAATACAACTTCCAGCGGAGTGATTGCATGGGCTGTAGAATATCAAATACCGGAAGCGTAAAGATGTAACGTCGTTTCTCTCCGAGATCCTTTGCCGTCTTATTGATAATCAGCGCTTGCAGGGTGTATCGCAAGGCGAACAACAGAAATGCAATGCCGGCTGCCAACCAGTGAAAATTCAGTATCCCAATCACCAGAGCGGTTATCCATGCTGCATGAAACAGTAACCGTGTAGTAGTTTCAAAGCCCGATAAATAGCGTTGGATACCCCGGTAGAAATGTGCTGTACCCATATAGCTGATTTTCTCTTCCCGCCAGTCCTTGGCACGGTAAACGGGTTGCACACGTACCACTGCATTGGCATCGGTCTCTATCCTCGTGTTCTCGGCTGTAGCTGTCTTATTGATGAATAAATCATCATCTCCGCGTTGCAGGTTCAGGTGTGCTGAAAAACCTTTCTGGGCATAGAATAACTCTTTCCGGTATGCCATGTTGCGTCCGATACCCATATAAGGCTTTCCCGCCAGTGCATAGCCCAGGTAGCGCATGGAAGTAAACAGATTATCAAAAGATACCCGTTTGTGCAGCCAGCCTTTTCCACGTTCGTATCCGCTGTATCCCAGTACGATTTGCGCACGGGAGGTAAAGTTGCGTGCCATGGTGCGCAGCCATTGGTTGCTTTCGGGCAGACAGTTTGCATCGGTAAACACAAGCCAGTCATATTTGCTTGCCTTTATTCCGAGAGTGATGGCCAGTTTCTTGCGGCTGATGTAGCGTGAAGAACTGGGCACGAAGCTATGATACAGGTTCGGGTACTTTTCCCCTTGCAGAGTCAGGTAATCTTCGCTTTCATCCGTGTTGCCATCATTGATGACGATCACTTCGAATTGCGGGTAATCCTGTTCCAGCACAGCAGGCAGATTACGGCGCAGATTTTCCACTTCCTCGCGGGCATAGATGATGACCGATAAAGGAGGCAACTCCTGTGAAAAATGTATGTCACTTCGCTTTACGGCACGGCTACGGGCATGTATACGATTATAAAGACAAAAGTAATAAAGGAGTTGAATCAGGAAAAGGATACCGACAGCGGCAAGTAATGCTTGTTCTGTAGTATTGAATGTTAATGCTTCCATGTGGTCGTATGACGTTTTTTGTGTTGCAAATGTACACAAAAAATATGATTATACGACAGGTACCACCACAAACTTGCTTTTCGGGAAATACTTATCCAGATACCGGTGGATATACTGCATCGTATCTTCTTGTATTGTAGTATCTTCTACGGTAGGATAGAGATTATACAGCACTGTATCCAGTTGTATTCCTCTGCTTCGGATTGCCTCGAAGCTGAGCAATGTATGGTTGATACTTCCCAGCTTGCCGGAAGTTACGAATATCAACGGATATTGTTTTTCTGCAATGTAGTCAATCGTCAGGTAATCCTCGGTAAGGGGAACCATTAACCCGCCTGCACCTTCCACGAGCACCACATCGTAGCGTCGGGCAAGTTCTTGCGTGGCACGTTCTATCTTTCCGAAGTCAATCGGACGGTTGTCGATACGTGCAGCCAGATGAGGAGAGCAGGGATAAGAGAATATCTCAGGCATGGTCAATCCCTCACGGTCTTCCTCCGTCATGCCGATGCCCATGAGACGGCGGTGCAGGTCTATATCCTCGGAATGGCCGACGTTACCTGTCTGGATAAATTTCTGCGTGATAACACGTTTACCGCTGCCAATCAGTTGACAGGCATAATAAGCTGTACAATAAGATTTTCCGGCATCCGTATCGATACCGCTGATAAAATACACATTCTTTTCCATTTCCTTTAATACTTATAGTTCACCACAGAGTAACACAGAGTATCACAGAGTTTAATCAGTTTGAAATCAAAAGAATAGAACTCTGTGATACTCTGTGTTACTCTGTGGTGAATAGCTCATTTATATATCTTAATCTTTTTTCTTCGTGTAACAATATAAATAGGATGATACGTCAGAGTGACATTTCCGTCCTCCCGTCTGAACTGTTCGGTATAGCTGTTGCAGAAAGTCTGTAACCGTCCCCGTGTCCATACTTTCTTTTCCGTTCCTGTCACTCCGGTTTCCTTCAGATGTTGCAACACCTGGAGTGGGGTGCTGAAGGGGAGGGAGACTATTTCCTCTTCAGCATACACAGTCTCAAAATGAGGAGCAAGGAGTTCTTTCAGCGCTTCTATGGGCAGATAATCAAGTCCATGTCCTGTGAGCGTGCGGATTTCGCGCATATTTTCAGTACTGAAGGTGCTGAAAGCCAGATAACCGTCTTCCGACAGGAAACGATGACAGCGGGCGAAGAACTCCTTCGGATCATTGAACCACTGCAAGGTAGAGCAGGAAGTGATTAAATCCGTCTTTTCGGGGAAGTCCAGCGCTTCAGCATCTCCGGGAATGAACCGCACGGTATCTTGTGGAAGCAAATCAGTGAGACACTCTTTCATCTCCGGACATAGATCGTTCAGCAGCAGGCTTTCCGGTTGCAACTTATGCAGCAACAATCTGGAATAGCTGCCGGTACCACATCCGAACTCCACGATACGGCGAAAGAGCGGAGAAGCGCGCTCCGTTAGCAGTTGCAGCATTTTCTCGGCTACCTGCTGCTGTACGCGGGCTTCGTGCGAGTAAGTACCCCGTGCACGGGCAAATCGTTCCGCAATCAGTCTTTTGTCCATATTTCCTGTAAATAGTATCGGAACAGTTCTACTTGATAATGGGCATCTTCTGTGTAATGCACGCGTAAGGTTTTCCGGCTGATTTCCGCTTCTTTTCGCCAGGCATTCAGCTGATTATCGGGAGGAATGATGCGGTCGTTGTTTCCCACTACCGCCTGTTGCCAATAGAACGAAGTGGCGGGCAACGAGAGGTACATGCGTTCTATTTCCGCCAGTTCCTCTTTCAGCTCCTCCAGCGGCCGCCTGGGTGTAATGTTCAGGAACTCTTTGAAGGCCTCCCCGTTGAAGCACATTCTTCTCAGAAACTTATGCAGAGAAGGGCCGGTCAAACCTTCCAGGGTTCCGTGATAGATTGCAGTCGGAATGCCGTATGTATCATCAATAGGATAGGGGGTTCCATTGATGGCTATACTGTTTTTGATGACGAGAGCTGTATCCGTTTCCTGCAATTTACCCATTACTTGAGTTGCCGCCCATACTCCCATTGACCATCCGATGACATTGATTTCGCGGTATTCTTTCAGCAAGGAAGCATCAAACTCCAGTGTCCGGTAATCGTAGCAGAGCATGTAGTCACTGTCCGCAGGTTGATAATCTTTGAACGGGGTTTCATCGGCTCCCCATCCGGCAAAGAATAGTAATAACCGGGGATGTCTGTCTTTTATGATATAAACTTGCTTCATAATTCTGTATCTTTTTTCTAAGGTACGCGGACGACACGGATGAAAAATTAAAACTCCGCGTTCGTCCGTTTCATCCGTGTCTTCCGCGTACCTGTATTATTATTGTTTAATATATTTTACAAGCTTCCTGACTTCTTCCTCCCTTATTTCCGCTGTCAGCGAAAAGCGGATACGCGATGTCCCCTCCGGAACCGTAGGTGGCCGTACAGGCAAGGCATAAAAGCCATGCCGTTGCAACTCCTCGGCCTTCAGAATAGTCTCTGAGCTTTTTCCTACAATCATAGGAACTATGTAACTGGCACTCGGACACTCATACCCTTTCTCTTTCAGAGCTTCGCGAAGAATATTGCTGATATTTTCCAAATGCATCCTTCGCTCCCTGAAACCACCCAATCGGCGGACGATAAACAAAGTCCATGCCATATTTACCGGAGGAAGAGCCGTTGTAAAAATAAGTGTTCGCATTCTGTTCACTAGATACTCCCGGATGGTGCGTCGGCAAACAATGTATGCTCCGGCTGATGCGGCTGCTTTGCCAAAAGTGCCTACCAGAAAATCAATCTCCCGGATGCATCCGGTTTCTTCGGCACAGCCCAGTCCTTGTTCGCCCCGTGCTCCGAAAGCGTGCGCTTCGTCCACGTAGAGCAATACGTTTTCGTACATCTGTTTCAGCCGTACCAGTTCTTTCAGATCGGCAGTATCTCCGTCCATGCTGAAAATACTTTCGGTGACGACAATCACCTGTCTGTATGCCGCATGATTTTCGGCGAGCAACCGTTCCAATTGTTTCAGGTCATTGTGCCGGTAGCGGATACATTTGGCTGACGAAAGCCGGATGCCGTCGATCAGGCTTGCGTGTACCAGCTTATCCGCCAATATCAGTGTTTGCGTATCGCTCACGGCGGGCAGAATACCCGTATTGGCATGATAACCGCTGTTGAACACCAGTGCCGTTTCCGTTCCGAATAGTTGTGCAAGCGTCTGTTCCAGTTCCGCGTAGACGGTGAAGTTACCGGTCAGCAGGCGCGAGGAGGAAGAGGTGGGCAGAAAACTGTCGGCTGTCAGTTCTTGCAGAAACTCTTCCCGCAAGTTGCGGTCGGCAGCCAGCCCCAAGTAATCATTCGAAGAAAGATTCAACATACGCTGTCCGCCTGCGATAACCTCCCGTCCTTCATGGATCAGGGCGGGCAGGGTTCGCAGGTTGCTGCGCTCTTTCAGTCCTTGCAGCTCTTGCTGCATTTGATCTGTTACATTCATCCTATTTCTCCTATAATCTTCAATAATCCGCTTGTCAGCTTTGTCAACTGCTCCGGCTCTATGATGAATGGTGGCATAATGTAAACCAGTTTGCCGAAGGGGCGCACCCAAATTCCTTCCTCCACGAACCGTTTTTGCATCCACGCCATGTCTACCGGGTCTTGTACTTCAATCACACCGATGGCGCCCAACACCCTCACATCTGCCACCTGTGGAAGTGCCAGCGCAGGTTCCAGTTCACGCCACAACTGTTCTTCAATGCGGCTCACTTTTCCCTGCCAATCGTATTCGGGTGACGTCAGCAGGCGTATGGAGGCGCATGCCACTGCACATGCCAGCGGATTTCCCATAAATGTGGGGCCGTGCATGAAAGCTCCCGGTGCATGATTGGAAATTGAATCCGCCACTTCGTTTGTGGTCAGCACGGCGGACAGCGTCATGTATCCGCCCGTCAGCGCTTTGCCTATGCACATGATGTCCGGTTCCACGCCTGCATATTCCCAGGCAAACATCTTGCCTGTACGCCCGAATCCGGTGGCTATCTCGTCAAAGATCAGCAGAATGTTATATTCCTTGCATATTCTGGCGGCTTCACGCAAGAATTGCGGATGATAGAACCACATACCGCCGGCACCCTGAACGATGGGTTCCAGAATCAGTGCAGCCAGTTCTTCGTGATGCTTTTCCACAATGTCCAGCAGTTCCAGTGTGTCGTCGGCATTCCAGTCGCCATCAAAGCGCGATTGCGGACGGGAAGTGAAATAGCGCACCGGCAATGCCGAGCCAAACAGGGAGTGCATTCCGGTCACCGGATCGCATACGGACATTGCGTTCCAGGTATCTCCGTGATACCCGCGACGGATGGTTACGAAATTACTTTTCTTTGCCAGATGTGCCCGTCCGGGAGCCGACTGACTCTTGGCATACCAATACTGTACAGCCATTTTCATGGCTACTTCCACAGCTACCGAACCGGAGTCGGCATAAAATATCTTTTGCATGGATGGCGGCACCAGTGGCAACAGTAGTTTGCCCAGTTCTATCGCCGGATCATGCGTCAGTCCGCCGAACATGACGTGTGACATCTTTTCCGTCTGTTCCCGGAGAGCCTGGTTCAGCACCGGATTGTTGTAGCCGTGCACCATGCACCACCAGGACGACATACCTTCTATGAGCACCTGTCCGTTTTCCAGTGTGATGGTTGCCCCGTCTCCCCGTTTCACCTTATACGCCGGTAAGGGGTTGGTGGTCGATGTGTAAGGATGCCACAAATGTTCCTTGTCGAACTGTGAGTCGCTGAAGCGGTAGCCTGCATCTTCTATCAGTGCTTTGTCTTCTGAGACTTTCGATCCGAGGGTCGTGAGCAAATCTCCCACGATGGCGGAGTTCACACCTATGTACAAGGATTTTTTCACGGCTTCCTTTGTCAGTTGAGAGCGTCCGCCTGCAAAACGCAGGTAGGCTGTGGGATTGATGAAGCGGAACAGGGCGATGGTGGTCAGCACTTCTTCCTCGGTCAGCCGGGACTGGCTTTCCAACGGTGTTCCCGGAATGGGTTGCAACAGGTTCAGCGGGATAGAGGGCACTTCCAGATCTCTCAGTGTAAAAGCGAATTCAATCCGCTGTCCGGCTGTTTCGCCCATACCGATGATGCCGCCGCAACAAATATCCATTCCTACGCGACGGGCGGCTGCCAGGGTTTGTAGTTTTTCTTCCTGTGTGTGCGTGCTGCACAGGGTGGGGAAGTGGCTTGGGGCGGTTTCCAGGTTGCAGTGATAGCGCGTCACGCCTGCCGTATGCAAGGCACGCAGCTCGTCTTCATTCAGCAGTCCCAGCGAAGCGCAGAGTTGGATGGAGCTTTTCCGTCTCATATATCGGGCGGCTTCACACAGCTTCTCCATGTTTTTCCCCGAAGGCTTCCGCCCGCTGGTCACCAATGAGAAGCGGGCTACGCCTTGTGATTCGTTGTGCAGTGCATGGCGCAGGCACTCATCCTTATCCACCAGATCGTAGACATCCGCTTTCGTCTTATAGTGTGATGATTGTGCGCACCATTTGCAGTTTTCGGGGCAGCGGCCGGACTTTGCATTGATGATGGAGCACATATCGAACTCCTGCGATGCCCGTGCGGCGGTGATCTCGTGTGCCGCTTCATAGAGGGCTTCCTTATCCGGCTGTGTGGCCAACCATTCCGCTTCTGCCTGTGTGATGGGGACATCTTGCAGTACTTTGTTTTTCAATTCTTCTA
>ERZ1504847.655-NODE-655-length-8622-cov-3.647835_pt1 | contig 8622 bp, 7 predicted proteins | sample MGYA00572102_ERZ1504847 | MGnify/ENA primary metagenome ERZ1504847 (study PRJEB39906, sample SAMEA3182089) | gut metagenome | biome: human; feature: gut; material: Stool; isolation source: human stools | place: Canada | collected 2013-02-04 ...
CATGAAAGTTAAATCCCATTGGGCACTCCTCATCACCCATATAGAAACAATCGGCAGATGTTATTTGCTTGAATCACTTCGGTATACATCTTTGCTTCTATACGACGTAACTCCCGTTTCACAACGAAAACACAATATCCTGATCCCGATACTTGATTAGGTATCCGGGAAATATATCACACGCTTATAGGAACAATAAATAAAAGGAGGGGCAGAGAGAAAAGATATACCTCACCCTGCCAATGGAAAATAATGCAGCCTAAATAAGAATATGGGCTAATGTATAGACGTAGTATTTACACGAATATTTAGTGTAATTGACATCAAAACAGGTATGGCTCAGACGTTCCTCCGGAAGCAACGTATTCAGTGAGCTCAATATCTGTATTATTGCAGTATTTGTATTAAATCTCAGATTCTTGAAAGGAACAATGCTTCTAGGAAAAGATAAGTTATCAAAAATGCAGTCACTGACCTTACTGCCGTAAGTTCCGTCAGTCAGCAATGAATGAGTATCTTTACATGATTTATCGAAACCGGCAGAAGAGACACTGCAATTTGCTCCCGCATTGTATTGCATATCAATTGCCGGGACCTCAGTTTCTTTCTGAAATCCCTGCAATTCTTTATTGGAAATATGAGTAAATCCCAAAGCCAGAAATGCGAATGCTAATATGCAAAAAATGTACTTTGCCATAATTTGCTGCAAACGTAATCATTCTTTTCCAATAACAATGTATTAATGGTAAGAATTAACGATTATTGCACTCTGGCTCCTCTTTATAATCCATGTACTACTTTCATCAATTGCTCTCCCAGACCGATCGTATATCCTTGAGAAACAAAGACCACACGGTTGAAGGTATCGGCAATGATAAAGACAGGCAGGGTTGATTGATTCAACTTCATCGCATCAACAATCTGTTTTTGAATGCTGTTATCCACATCAATGCCATAAACAATGGTAGAGGGAAGATCTTTAAATTCATGGGTGTTGAACTTTTTATATTGCTCTTCCGAAGGGAAAAGAAAGACCATTTTACGTCCCCACTGTTCAAACTCGCTGCGCAAAGCCGCAATATCTCTTAAAGCATGATTGGTAGGCTCCTGCCCCACTCCGAGAACAGCAACCACAAAATAGCCGCGTCCGCAGGTTTGCAGGATACTTTGCAGGTCAGTACCTCCTACCGGACGATAGGTAGCTTCGGAATTGAAATTACCGATCACTTGCACCTGATCTTTACTTTCACGCATCACAAGGTCAACAGTAGTCGTCTTATCCGGTTCGATAGTAAAGAATGTGGTATTGGAGAGTACCGCACCACTAGCCAGGCGGGTTCCGGTCACCATCATATAATAACCTTCGTCCAGCTTTACTCCGTTTTTCAGGAGATTTGACCACGTAGCACCACCACCCATATCTACATCGCCTTCGTCATAATTGAGCAGTTGGAACGTGCCGTTCTTAAACTTGGAGATAGTGAAATGAGAATAGTATTTAGGATCGGATAAAGAACGTATCGGAGTATAGCTGGCTTTCAACATGCCGGTACGAGATTGTGTGGACCGCGAAGTCTCAAAGTTGACATCCTGCGGAGAAAGCCCATCGCTTAAATATTGAACCTTCCCGGTCACTTCATCAATCCAGGCTGGTATCCCTATGCTCCGGGCAGCTGCTACGAAGAATATATCACGGGACTTCTCATCAGCTACACGCGACTTCCATACTCCCATCGGAGAAATAGGAATCCGCTGAGAATTCAGTTCGTTATCGATCTTAATCTCTTTTCTGCACCATTCTATTAATGCTTTGGCATCATGAGCAGCATCAACAGGTGCCGATTTCAAGACTGCTTCAGAAATTGCATCATAAAGTACCTTTTTATAAGGAGTCAACATCTCATTCGCTATGCGAGGATTGAGCAACGCCCTTTTCACCAGATCAGCGTCCGTTTTTTCTCCATCTGATGTGTTTTTCAGATGATCGTTCAGTACATCGAGTGTCACGTCACGAAGATCTTTTGCCGAGATATTCTCTAATAACCACATACCCCGCATTTCCTCCCATGAAATATGTTTTTTCTCCTTTCTGATAGCTGAAAGAAAATCCTTCAATGTCTGATGGTTTCCACGCGAAGCAACCAGAAAAGCTGCCAACTTATCTTTCATAGTTTCAGGTTGCAATATATTCCCGTATAGTCCGTTCACCCATTCTTTTGCCTGTTCATCTGTCATCATCGTTGCCACATATGCATTGCGGATCGAATCTTCCTGTGCCATCCGGTGGTCATTTTCCGCCCGTTGTTCAGGAGTTACTTCGGGAAGGTTAGCCCCTTCTACCGGAGGAACAATATCCATCGGAAGTGTATAGCTTTCACCTTCTTTCTTATCTAAAGATAACTTCAAAGCATCTTCTTTTCCAAACGACAGTTTAGCATATCCGAATTTTCCATCCCTGGATGCCCATACCAACATATCTCCCTTGCCGGCAGTGAGGAAGGCTTTACCTTCGGCATCGGTATATTTCGTGGCTACCGTATAGAACTCAGCATAATTGTATATCTTAAATTCCACTTTTGCACCTGATACCGGATGTCCTTCCGTATCCGTCACCGTCACTGTAGCTTTGGCAGTAGGCGCATAATTGTCTATCACATTGATCTCCGTGTAATTCGGCGTTTCAAGCATAATCTCTTCCGGACCGGTATAGCGACCGAACACCTTTGTATGCATTAGCATCCCGCGACTGGCAGGAGCATTGAACCATCCGAGATTCAAAACCGGTTCGGGCTCGCAAGCTCCGAAGAAATACCACTGTCCATCCGCCCACGCTTCTACCCAGGCATGATTATCATCCGTATGCGCCCAACGGGGAGTATATACCTGCCGTGCCGGAATCCCCACCGAACGCAACGCAGCCACAGTAAATGTGGATTCTTCTCCGCAACGCCCATACGCTGTCTTCACCGATGCCAACGGCGAACTGGTACGTGCATCACTTGGACGATAGACTACCTTTTCATGGCACCAATGATTTACTTCCAGAATAGCGTCCTTCATGGACAGATGCTTCACCCTATCCTTCAATTCTCCATAAAACACCCGACGTGAGTCATCCAAATTCTCATTATTCACCCGGACAGGCAACACAAAATGCCGGAACAATTCATCCGGAATCTGATCTCCCCAAGGCATCTCAGTACGCGTCTGCCCGGACAAGCGAACATTCTCCAAATAATAATCTCCTGAATAATCCGTCACATCCCCTATCGGCATATAAGCATAGAGAAACATCAGAGCTTCCTGCTCATATACAGACAAGTCAGGATTCGAAAAAACAGTAAACAGGTCTCCATGAGGAAGTGCCTGCTTTTTCTGTTCAAAGTCTTCGGTCACTTGATTCCGATAATTCTCTTCTTTCAGAAAATGAGCGTTGTTGCAGGCATACAGCACAACAGACAGGATAAGAACGGATAAAAGATGAATGAATGTCTTCATAAGAGTGTTTGGTTTATTTTTAGATAATAAGATTGCTGATTCACAAAAATACAAGAATATTTTCTGAATGCCTAGATAAGTATATAAAAATGTGACAGATAAGAATAATATTGTCATCAAGGAAAGAGAACGGGAAAATTGTAACAGGTTTGTAACATCTCCGTGTCCGAACCTCTTATAAAAAGAAAATTCATAAGAAAAAGAAGATTTTTATGTTTTACAGCATATAATTCGAAAACAATTTGTATCTTTGCAGTGTTATTAGAGAAAACAAGATGTAAAACCGCTCTTCAAAACGTGGAGGGCAAAAAAAGAGGAAACAAATTATGAAAAAGAATGCAAATGAAAAAATCATGATGTTACAGTACCGTATTAAACGTTATCAAGCAATGGGAAACGGTGCAATGTGCCAAACCTTGAATGGTAAACTTCAAAAACTGCTGACGAAGCAGCCTGCCATGTAATTAAACACACTAATATATATCATGAAAAGAGCGGAGCAACCACACTGGTTCTCCGCTCTTTCTTTTTTTTCTTTTTATTTCTTCTTCAAAGTCACATCACTGATTTCTACTACACCACCCTTATTCTGTCCAAGGATAGCCACGTAACAGTCTTTCAGGATTGCAGCGTCATCATCCGTATCGGAGACTTCCAGAGCAGGATTTGATTTTTTGCTACTGATTGCATTTACGACCTGTCCCATATCATAGTAAACAACTACCTTCGTCCATTTGCCGGCATCCTTAATTTTGAAGTTGTATTGCGCACCGGAAGCATTAGGCTGGGCATCAGCATCGTAATCCCTGCGCATAAAGAAAGTAGTGTTAAGCTTGCCGTTATCATTTTTTTCCTCATTCGTCTGCTTGATATATACGCTGACCGGAGTTCCTGCCTCCTTTGCTTTTGCATAGAAAGTCAGCACATAGATACCTTTCTCCAAGCCGTCTGTAATACGTTGACCAAGAAACGCTTTATACCAGGATGTATTCTTCTCAGCACCCGAATTATCTATTTTCATCGCGTTCGGATACTTGGCATCTCCGGTCTGCTCCCAAGCAATTGTTGTCACTCCGTCCGCCTCATTATTCATAATGAACCACTCACCTGCCGTAGCCTTGTTAGGGTTGGTTACCTTGTTCGTTACTTCCGTAGCAAACTTTTCATTTTTGATCAGATTCTGCGCACTGACGCTTACTCCTGCGATAGCCAAAAGACTAACTAATAATACTTTTTTCATCTTACTGCGATTTTATTGTTTATACGTTATTTCTTATTTTCACTCTGCTTACTGAATCCTATTTAATTTGTTGAATAACAAACTTATAATTTCCAGTTTCTTTCTTTTCGTTTGTTTTTAGTGTGATGCGATAAATCTCCTTACCCCATACATTAGAGAGGCGCGGATCGTCCAATTGGATTGTTTCCAGTTCGGCTTTGAACTGAATCGGATAGTCCAGTTCCACTTTCTGCCCCTTTACTTCAATCTGAATTTTGCCCAAGGACGGGAAAGTGACATTGCCCCAAGTCATGAAATTCACCTGATTGGGAGCTACGGCCTCATCCAGCGTGTAGCTGTCGGTAATCGTCAGTTTCCGGTCATCCAGTGTATACGACCGGATCCAGCTTTTCACTTTTGCTTCCGACGGATAGGCGGCAGCAATATCAGTAGAGAATATGCGTTTCTTTTCATTGCAAATGGTATTTGTCGCTTTGTATTCCTGTCCGTATTTCTGCGGTATACCATTAATCATCGGCAGATTATGATAATTACTCTGCATTGTCCAGATGGTGTAACGGTCTTTACCGAATGTCTGCTTGGTATATGTACCTACTCCTGCATCAAGGATTACGGGAATTGTATTCACATATAAGGAAAACGTTCCCACATCATTATGATTATGACTTTCGTTGTTGAATCCGCCTTTGGCAGCCACGAACATTCCATTCTTATTCTTCATGTAACAGAACTCCGTCTCGGGATACCAAGTCACGTCCGGCATATCATGCTTTGGAGTCTCTTTGGCAAGATCATTGCAGCAAAGCAGAGACTGGAGCGAGCGGAATGCATCGTTTCCCATGGTCGCATACGGTTTTCTACCATTCAGCAGATAAGCGGCAAAATGCATCATTTCATTGCTGTTTACCGCTTTACCAAAACGATAGATCAGTAGAGGATCGCCACCACCTTGCGCGGAAGCATCGGCAAAGTTCACCACCCAACCATTACCGACATAAGAACGGGACATATACTCTCCCATACGCCGGATCATCGGTTCATTCAACAGGGATATTTTACCACCTGTACCATCAGAAAGTATTTGCAAATAATCATAAAGTTTACCTGCCGCGTGTCCCCAATAAGAAGTCCCTTCTTCGCAAGCGCCGTCAGACTTCACAAAGTTGATAAACTTATCTACCGATTTCATCGAACGGTATACAGCTTTTGCCAAACGGTCTTTATTGTTCTCCATCAAAAGGAAACACTGCAAAGCATTGGAGTTGCACCAAGGATTCCAGTTATTGATAATCTCACCCGGTTGCCAGTTGAACGCCATCCACCACATATCGTCATCGTTCATATAAGGGTCGAGGATACGTTCCTTAATAGCTTTGCGCATTTGCAGAGAAACCACCGGATTGATTTTGTCGAAAGGCTTACGGAAGAAATAGTGCACCCAAGCCATCAATGCACCATATCCGCCGGAACCAAGATCAATGATCTGTTCGCGGAAATCAGGAAGAGAACGTTTGCTGCTTTGCCGGGGCAGGTGAGCAGACAGTACCCATGAATTCATTTCGCAACTCATGTAAGCCCCGTTGAGCAGCTGATCGATGAAGCGTCCTTTGCCTTCCGCCAGTTCTGCCAGCATCAGTGTATTCAATGCCTGACGATTGGCGTCATAGGGAACTTCCATGATTTTACGATTACCGGTCCGCTCATATTCAAGATAGGCGGTAGCAGGGATCAGTTGCCATTTGTAATCGAGGAGCTTCTCGCCTGCCGCGATAAGACGCTGCTTGTTGGGTCCCATCAATGAGTCCCAAGCGGCACGGTCAGTATAGGCTGGATAAGGTACCCATGCCTGTTTCATTACCAGCACATTCTTCAACGTAGTTTCATCTGCCGCTTTTTGCAGCATATCGCGTTCTGTATAGGCATTGGCTTTGAAGGAGCAACTTCCAAAGGCAGCTAACAGAAAAACACAAATTAAATGCTTCATTCGATTCATGGTATTTTGTTCGTTTAAGTATGGCAAAGATAACGCATCTCTCAAAAAGTAAGGTGAGCAAATCATACGAACCTCATGACAAAAAAGTACAGACTTCAAAAAAAGTACATCCAGAAGCTCTCAGCCCTCTCGTGAAACAGACGCTCTGTTCAAAGCAAACAAACCTTCTATTTAGGGCAAACAGAGCCTTCATTCAGAGTAAACAGAGGTTCCGTTTTAAAACATCCTGTTGATTATAAATAGAAACTTCATTTAAACTTCTACAAATTTCCACTGATGGTAAAACCTAACTTTATTCCCAATCGCTAAACTCAAAACTGAGCTGCTCCCAAACTCCATGTTGTTCATCTGCCTCCTCTTTCGGATTGGAAACAGAAAGCCCGATCAAGCGGATAGGATGCTGTTCGTACTCCACACTTTTCAGTAACTCTTTAGCGAGTGGAAGGATGCGGTCTAATGTATACAGCTCCTGCGTCTGCGTAATACTTCGGGTTATCTGACTAAAATCATGAAACTTGATCTTCAGAGTCAATGTATTTCCTTTAAACTCTTTACGTTGAAGACGTTCTATTAATTCTACCGCTACATGATACAATTCGATGATAACGGAAGAGTGGACCGATATATCTCTTTCCAGCGTTCGTTCACAACCGATAGACTTCCGAATACGAACTGCCTCAACCGGACGCTCGTCAATCCCCCGCGAACATTCATAATAGAGTGCCCCCACCTTTCCAAAGTAGGCCGTCAGCATTTCGAGCGAGCATTTACGTAATTGAAGACCATTGTGAATACCAAGCAAATGCATCTTCTTTGCTGTCACAGGTCCTACTCCCCAAAAAGATTCGATCGGAAGTCCTGCTATGAAGTCCAGCGCCTGATCAGGATGTATGGTACACAGTCCGTCCGGCTTCCGATAGTCCGATGCAATCTTTGCAAGAAATTTATTATAGGAGACTCCGGCAGATGCGACCAGGTTCAACTGTTCCCGGATACGAAGTTTTATCTCCTTTGCAATATCAACTGCCAGAGAGATTCCTTTCTTATTCTCCGTAACATCCAAAAAGGCCTCATCCAAAGACAGAGGCTCAATTATATCGGTATACTCATGAAAGATTTCGTGTATCTGACGGGAGACGGACTTATAAACGTCCATTCTTCCGGATACAAAGATAAGCTGGGGACATAAACGTTTCGCCTTCTGAGAAGACATGGCGGAACGGACCCCGTAACGACGGGCTTCATAACTGGCTGCTGCCACAACTCCCCGCTCCTCGGCATGCCCCACCGCCAAGGGTTTGCCACGAAGTTCCGGATGATCACGCTGTTCTACAGAGGCGTAGAAAGCGTCCATATCGATATGTATTATCTTACGCTGAAACACTTGTATTCAAATTCCATAGCAAACTTACTATAATTTTCCGAATAAACAGCCTCTAAAATAATATGCACCTATTTTTTTAGAGGCACAGGACATAAAAAAGATTCAATATCATAGCGATTCCATTTCTAATAATACTATATTTGTATATTGTTATCTATAATCTATCAACAGGAAAATATTTGAAATACAAACCATAAAGTAAATTTAGTATTATGAAAAAACTACTATTCTATTTATTCATTCTATGCAGCACTTCCATAGTTGCTCAAAATGGAATTACTTTTGAAGTTGAACAACTCTCCAAGCCCGAAAAATTATATCCCGTGGCTTCCCCTGATGAAATCTACAGATATCTGATGCTATTTGACAATGAATCAACCATTCGAATTACAGAAAAAGACATCTGGAAACCTCCATTTAATGTAATAGCCAAGAGTGAATCTCCTGACAGTTTATCCTTAATTCCGCAACACTTTGATTTAACTTTATTTATAAGTTCCTGAGCAA
>ERZ1504847.662-NODE-662-length-8535-cov-4.185259_pt1 | contig 8535 bp, 5 predicted proteins | sample MGYA00572102_ERZ1504847 | MGnify/ENA primary metagenome ERZ1504847 (study PRJEB39906, sample SAMEA3182089) | gut metagenome | biome: human; feature: gut; material: Stool; isolation source: human stools | place: Canada | collected 2013-02-04 ...
GAAGTATAATTTTGCAGCAGTACAGAATGCGTCAGATAATGTTGAGAATCAGAATCAGAATTTTTCTCTTAACGGTTCATTAGAGTATGATTTTGGTTGGAGTAAATACTTACGTGGTTTGAAGGTAAAAGCTTCTTATTCAAAAAATATAAGTACAGGGAAAACAAATACTATCGGTACAAAAATCGATGTATATCGCCTTATATCCCGTGGTGGCAGTGGTGGTCACCTTTATGTTGGTGACGAGATTGAATACAATGCTAATACATTGGGATTGTATGAGTTGAATAATGGCAACTCTTTGGGGCGTAGTATGAATCGCTCAGATAGTTATCAAATGAACTTAACAGTAAGCTATGCACGTCAGTTTGGTAAGCATTATGTCAGTGGTTTGTTCTCTATTGAAAAAGCAGAATCAGAATGGGAAGATTTGAATGGTAGTCTTACAGACCCATTACCTTTTACAGATGGCCAATCTAGTTCTGTGGATTCCAATGCAGAAGGTTTTGCTCAAACTGTGACGTTTAACCGCAGTGAGTCTGGTATGCTTTCTTATGTTGGTCGTGTGAATTATTCATATGATGATAAATATTTGTTTGAGTTTATGCTCCGTTCTGATGCCTCTGCCAAATTTGCTCCTCAGAATTATTGGGGAATGTTCCCTTCATGGTCTGCCGGCTGGGTTATTTCAGATGAAAAATGGTTTGATAAAGACAAGACAAAAATCGACTTTTTGAAGATACGTGGTTCGTTTGGTATTCTTGGTAAAGATAATGTGAATGCTTGGCTTTGGACTCAGCTTTACACCCGTAATCCAGACAAAGGACCGATCTTTGGAACTAATTCTAGTACAAATACAAGTGCTACGATTCGTATGCCGAAACAAGGAGTAAATCCTGATGTACATTGGGATAAGACTTATAAAACTAATTTTGGTATTGATATGGCCTTTTTGAAGAATCGAATGAGCGCTAATTTGGACTTCTATTATGATATGGGCCGTGAAATGTTTGCTTCACATCAAGGAACTTCTTATTATCCGAATACGGTAGGAATACAACCTGCTCCAGAAAACTTTGGTGAGGTAGATACATATGGTGTTGAATTGTCATTAGGATGGAAGGATAAAATTGGAAAAGACATGTCATATTGGGTAAAACTTACAACAGGATACAATGATAATAAAATCAGAGAGACAGGTTGGAAGGCTGCATATGATTTTGATAAATTAGTGAGAAATGAACGTTCTGATAGAGGACTATGGGGTTATGAATGTATAGGTATGTTCCGTAGTTATCAGGAAATTAATGAGTACTTTGATAAATATAGTATTACTAAATATTTAGGAAATACAAAAGAAAATGTACATCCTGGTATGCTGATTTATAAGGATGTACGTGGACAATATGATGAATCAACTGGAACTTTTGGTCCGGCAGATGGTATTGTTGATGAACAAGATTATATAAAAATTTCTCACCGTGCTAGTAATCCTTACGGTGGAACTTTAAATTTCGGTTTCTCTTATAAAGATTTTTCTATTAGTGCGCAGTTTGGTGCAAGTTGGGGAGCATATTCCTTAGTTCCTACAACTATGCGTAAAGAAAGTTACTCTGAATATAGTAATGTGTCGGCAATGTGGAAAGATATGTTTGTATATGAGGATATTTATGACGCTAATAATATAGTTACAGTAGCACAAAACAGAAATGCAAAATACCCGAATATTCGCTATAGTAGCGTAAATGGTGCACCCTCTACTTTTTGGAAAGTAAGTGCAGCAACAGTGCAACTTCGTAATATGACAGTAGCTTATGCATTGCCTAAAGAATGGCTAAAAATAATTGGCATTAGTAGTTGCCGTTTCAATCTTACTTGCCAAAATGTATTTAACTTCCTAAACCCTTATCCAGAAGGAGCATGGGCTTCTTGGGCGGGAAGCTATGGATATTATCCGAACTTACGTAAATTCACGTTAGGTGTTAATGTTTCATTTTAATAATTTGAATACAATGATGAAGAAAATAAATAAGTATGGTTCAATTGCATTACTGACCATAACAGCTGCCATCTTTACAGGTTGTAGTGATCAATTTTTGGAAGACAAAAAATTATATGGAAGTTTTAACGGTACGACTATTTATGAAAACTATGAGTCAGCTGATAACCGTATAGCTTACTTGTATTATATCATGCTGCCGAGTGCGACGGGTGGATCTGATCTGACTGGTTCTATGGGTGATATGCCAAGCACAGGAACAAGTGATCAATATTCGAAATGTACAGAAGAATATGGAGGGATATCAGGTTTGATGAATCCTAATTCTCCTCTAGATTATGAAACTGTTACTGATTATTTTAATCTAGATAACAATTATTCTCCTTGGGTGCGTATTCGTGAGTGTAATGATATGATCGAAGGAGTGATTGGCAGTGAAAGTTTAACTGAACGCCAAAAGCAGTTATTGTTGGGACAAGCATTTTTCTTCCGTGCATGGCGTTATTATTTAATGGTAATGATGTATGGTGGTGTACCTATTATTGATAATGTACAAAATCCTATAATTGGAGATAGTGAAGGTATTCATTTGGTAGTTCCACGCTCGTCTACAAAAGAATGTATTGATTTTATTTGCAAAGATTTGCAAACAGCTGCTGATTATCTGCCAGCACGTTGGGAGTCAGAAAATAAGAATTTTGGACGCATAACATCGGGGGCAGCATTGGCTTTAAAAGGTCGTGTGGAATTGTTATATGCCAGTCCGCTTTTTAATAGGGCGGATGATGTTACACGATGGGAAACTGCATATCAAACAAACTTAGCTGCTGTAAAAAAACTGGAAGAAGGTAATTTTGGATTGGCTTATGAAAACAATTCAGGAAAGAATGCAGCAGGTTGGGGAAAGATATTCTCCGATTATATTGGCTCAGAAGGTGGTGGAGGAACTGTTTCTGAGGCAGTATTAGTAACTTTATATAATAATGTATCACCAGCCGAGCACTTACAGCTTGAAAAATGGAATGGATGGGAACATTCTCTTCGCCCAGCTAATGCTGGAGGTGGGGGTGGTATGACTCCCACTGCAGAAATGGTTGATCTTTTTCCAATGGCGGATGGGAAGAAACCAAATGACATGAATGGATCTTATGATTATAATCAAGAACTTTTCTTTTTAAACCGCGATCCAAGATTTTATCGCACTTTTGCGTTCCCTGGTGTAGAATGGAAGTTTGATAGTGATGACTTGAAATCTTTTGGTGAAAAAGGTCAATTACCTTATGGCATTAATGGGTATACTACAGGGAATAATTACAAGTTGTGGAATTATTGTTGGTATGATAATGTAGATGATCGTAATAGTAACTCTAAGTCAGGCTATGCAGCTGATTGTCTAGGTACCAAAAATACGGGGATTTATTTGCGTAAGCGTACAGATGATTTAGCACTCAATTCTAATCCTTTATATATCTTTGAAAAGACTTCAGGTAATGGATTCAGACAGTCTGCTGCTCCATATATGGAAATACGTTTTGCCGAAGTATTATTGAATTATGCGGAGGCTGCTTGTGGGGCAAATCATTTTGACGAGGCAGTGAATGCTCTTAAACGAATTCGTAAGCGTGTAGGATATACAGATAATTGTGGATTAGATCCAGCTATTTTTAATGATCGTGCCAAACTATTTGAGGCTATACTTTATGAACGTCAAATAGAACTTGCTTATGAAGGTAAACGTTTCCACGATGTGCGACGTTGGATGTTATTTGATGGTGGAGTGGGCCAAGAAGCACTGAAATCGACTTGGAAACTTACAGGTTTTAATGGCAATACATGTAACTATTTAGGAGTTGAACCATTGAATGGTCAGAGAAGACATCGGATTGAGGTTTATGCAAAAAATTTTATTGCTGCTAAAAGTAATAATGTCTACAATGAAGATAAAACAATAAAAGAAACCTATGATGAATTATGGAATAAACGTCCGACAGCATTAAGTTTGACTGAAGATATAACTTGTACAGAATCAGCCGATGATGAAATAACATATGCAGATGCAAAGGTAAAGGCATTGGCTCAGTTTTATCAAGAACATTTTAAACGTAAAAATCTTAGTACTGACGGTAATGATGAAACTATTCTTCCAACATTTAAACCTTATTATTATATCTTAGGTTTTAAGAAGAATGCGATGCAAAACAATGTGTCATTAGAACAAAATATAGGATGGGGCGACTATTGGAGAGGTGGAGCTGATGGTACCTTTGATCCTTTGGCAGAGTGAATTCGTTTATCAAAATAATTACTTGATCTGAAGAATGTTCATTCTGAAATAAACCTAAGGACCATTTATCACTTTGATCTTTTGAAAAGAATATTAAGGAATAAGTGGTCCTTTTGTATTTAAAGTTAGAATAGAAAAATATATTATATTTTCTGATTACATATTTCCTTGTTTTGCGTCTTATTATTGTATTTTAGAATGATCAATCTCACAAAACCTAATAAAAATGAAGAAGAAACATGTACTTTTAGTAGCTTTTGCAGCTGCAATGTTGACTCCGACCGTTGTATGGGCACAATACCCGCAGATAACTGACGAAGCCAAAGCGAATTATACAAAGATGATGACCGAGGAACGGAAACGTTCTGATGAAGCATGGGAGAAAGCGTTACCTATAGTACTGAAAGAAGCAAAAGAAGGACGTCCTTATATCTCATGGGCTGGTCGTCCCTATGATTTGCCACAAGCTAGAATTCCCTCGTTTCCGGGTGCTGAAGGAGGTGGAATGTATAGTTTTGGTGGTCGTGGAGGTAAAGTAATTACGGTTACTAATCTGAATGATCGTGGTCCGGGTTCATTCCGCGAAGCTTGTGAGACAGGTGGTGCACGTATTATTGTATTCAATGTGGCTGGTATCATTCGTCTGGAATCTCCGATTATTGTTCGAGCACCTTACGTTACTATTGCCGGACAGACAGCACCGGGTGATGGTGTCTGCATTGCCGGAGAATCATTTTGGGTGGATACACACGACGTAGTTGTACGTCATATGAGATTCCGTCGTGGAGAAACAAAAGTATGGCATCGTGACGACTCTTTCGGTGGTAATCCGATTGGTAATATCATGATAGACCACTGTTCATGTACATGGGGACTGGACGAAAATATTTCTTTCTATCGTCATATGTACGATCCGAGTGAAGGCCAATATGAAAGCAAGGACTTGAAACTTCCGACAGTCAATGTGACTATTCAGAATACAATTTCTGCAAAAGCTCTGGATACCTATAATCATGCATTCGGTAGCACACTGGGAGGTGAGAACTGTGCATTTATGCGTAACCTTTGGGCCAGCAACTCTGGTCGCAATCCGTCTGTAGGCTGGAATGGAGTATTCAACTTCGTTAATAATGTAGTATTTAATTGGGTGCATCGTTCTTCTGATGGTGGCGATTATACCGCCATGTTCAATATGATCAATAACTATTATAAACCCGGTCCTGCTACTCCAAAGAATAATACGGTAGGCTGCCGTATTCTGAAACCGGAAGCCGGACGCAGTAAACTGAATTATAAGGTATACGGTCGCGTGTATGCTGATGGTAACGTTATGGAAGGCTATCCGGAAATCACGAAAGATAACTGGAATGGTGGTATCCAAATCGAGAGTCAGCCAAATACAGCCGGATATACTGAGAATATGCGGAGCTATGAGCCGTTTGCAATGCCTTATATCAAAATTACATCAGCTAATGATGCTTATGATTATGTGACAAAACATGTCGGTGCCAATATACCCTGCCGTGATATCGTGGACGAACGCATCATAGAAGAAGTAAAAACAGGTATTCCTTATTATGATAAGAAACTTGCGAAGGATGCTAATGGTGATCTTACAGGCCTGTCTCCTAAGTCAATGGGAGAGGACGGTCAGTTTAAATATCGTCGTTTACCCAAAGATTCTTATAAGATAGGTATCATTACTGATATTCGTCAGATGGGTGGTTTCCCCGAATACAAAGGGACTCCGTATGTAGATACTGATGGTGACGGTATGCCGGATGAATGGGAAATTGCTAATGGATTGAATCCGAATGATCCAAGTGATGCTAATAAAGATTGTACAGGTGATGGATATACGAATATTGAAAAGTATATCAATGGAATCAGTACAAAACACAAAGTAGACTGGAGAGATTTAAAAAATAACTACGATACATTGGCTGAAAAAGGAAAATTAATGTAATCTGCAACCGGTATCGGTATAAGATACCGGGACTGGGTTTCCTTTTGGCATATGGTATAAAAAATAAGATGAAATGAAAAAGATAGTTTTAATGTCTCTGTTGTTTCTTTGCGGTTGGATATCTGCTGGAGCAGTCGATTTGAACAAAGAGAATCGTGATCCGAAATATGTGGAGTCTATCGTCAACCGTTCGCAAAAGATTGTAGATAAACTCGGACTGACGGATGCAAAAGTGGCTGAAGATGTTTGTAATGTGATTGCCAATCGCTATTTCGAATTGAATGATATTTATGAAATACGGGATGCAAAGGTGAAGGCAGTCAAAGAATCGGGGTTGACCGGTGATGCGAAAAATGAAGCATTGAAGGCTGCTGAAAACGAAAAAGATGCGGCTTTGTACCGTTCTCATTTTGCCTTTCCGGCCAGCTTGTCTCTCTTCTTGAATGAAGAACAGATAGAAGCGGTGAAAGATGGAATGACTTATGGTGTGGTGAAAGTGACTTATGAAGCTACGCTTGATATGATTCCTTCTTTGAAAGAAGAAGAAAAGGTACAAATCTATGCCTGGTTGGTGGAAGCGCGTGAGTTTGCCATGGATGCGGAAAATTCAAATAAGAAACATGCGGCTTTCGGCAAGTACAAAGGACGTATCAACAATTATCTGGCCAAGAGGGGATATAATTTGACGAAAGAACGTGAAGAGTGGGCCAAACGTGTGAAAGCACGGGGAGGAACGCTGTAAAAGTATAGAATCCGGTAAAAAAAGGATTGGTAACCAATGAGATACTATAAAAAGAAGTGGAATTCTTTCCCATTATTAAATGGTTAGTTTGTTTGATGGAGGAAAAGGGTGGCTCGGAGAGTCGCCCTTTTTATCGTCTCTAAATTTTGATTCTGACGAATCTTCCAATCTATTTGAGTACAAATCCGGCTTTTCATCGTCTCTGTATAAAGGATATTAGTATAGTGTAAAAGAATCATAGAAATGGGAAAGTTAAGAAATACATTAGCTGCAATAAGCATCCTGCTTTTAGCTTCTTGTGGAGGGAATAAAGATTATTATATGTTCACTTCATTTCATGAGCCGGCTGATGAAGGTTTGAGATATCTGTATAGTGAAGACGGAATGCACTGGGACAGTATTCCCGGTGTTTGGCTGAAGCCGGAATTGGGACAACATCGCCTGATGCGCGACCCTTCCATGGTGCGTACGCCGGATGGTACTTATCATTTGGTATGGACCACCAGCTGGAAAGGGGATTTAGGCTTTGGTTATGCAAATTCCAAAGACTTGATTCACTGGTCGGAGCAACAAATGATTCCTGTAATGGCAGACGAACCGACCACTGTCAATGTATGGGCTCCGGAGATTTTTTATGATGACGAGAGCGAACAGTTTATGGTAGTATGGGCTTCATGTGTACCAGGTCGTTTTGAAAAGGGAATCGAAGAAGAAGAGAATAATCATCGTTTATACTACATCACTACAAAGGATTTTAAGACAGTATCCAAGGCGAAAGTATTATATGATCCCGGTTTCAGCTCGATTGACGCTGTCATTGTGAAGCGGGCAAAAAATGATTATGTAATGGTGCTCAAAGATAATACACGTCCCGAACGTAATCTGAAAATTGCTTTTTCTGACTCTCTGACAGGACCTTATTCGCCGTCATCACAACCATTTACCGAATCGTTTGTAGAGGGACCGACTGTCGAGAAATTAGGTGATGATTATCTGATCTATTTTGATGTTTATAAAAAGAAAATATACGGTGCCATGCGTACCCGTGATTTTAAGAACTTCACGGATATCACAGAAAGTGTGAGTGTGCCTGTCGGGCATAAACACGGAACCATCTTTAGAGCTTCAGAATCAGATGTTAAAACATTGCTGGAAGAAAGCAAGAAGAAATAAACTTAAACTAGATAAGTTGAATCCGGAATAAACTAAAACCTGAAATAAATCATGAACAACTCAACGAAGATTCTTCTTGTATTGGCTGCCGGATGGATGGCGACTACCATTCAGGCGCAGACTCCGCAGGACAGAATCCATTACACAGGAAAAGAATTATCGAATCCCACCTATCACGACGGACAATTGTCTCCGGTAGTGGGAGTGCATAATATTCAACTGGTGCGTGCCAACCGCGAGCATCCGGAAGCGTCGAACGGCAATGGATGGACTTACAACCATCAGCCTATGCTGGCTTACTGGAACGGTCAGTTTTATTATCAGTATCTGGCCTGTCTCTTATACACATCTGACGCTGCCGACGAATAGAG
>ERZ1504847.670-NODE-670-length-8454-cov-4.977021_pt1 | contig 8454 bp, 7 predicted proteins | sample MGYA00572102_ERZ1504847 | MGnify/ENA primary metagenome ERZ1504847 (study PRJEB39906, sample SAMEA3182089) | gut metagenome | biome: human; feature: gut; material: Stool; isolation source: human stools | place: Canada | collected 2013-02-04 ...
GACTATTGTGTCGCCCGTAGTAAAAGTGCTTTCTATTCGTGCCAGCAAATCGGGACTGGAATACCGCCTCCCTGTTGTCATAGAAAATGGTAGTATCCAAGCCTATATTTCCGATGTGGTTTGCACAGGAGGAACAATGCTGAATGAACGAATGCAGGATTTTCTCATGGCTGTTGATGAATATTCTACAGCCTGCGAGAACAAGCAAACGGAACAGATAAAATCCGGATTTGCGGATTTATTGAAAAAATACATAGAAATCAATGATGACAATGCAGTAGGAGAATATATTCGGACTGCCTATCGTTCATCACTTTGATGCAATCAGATTGCTTTTAAGACTATAAACTAAATTTCCCACATAATAATATCCTCTCCAGATATTTCCTCCATATTTTTATAGAAGGGAATGTTGCATAAGAGAGACAGAAATGCGCCCTTGTGAAAGTCCATATTTCTGTATTGTTATGTTTTGAGGACGTTCCCGTATTTCCCATTCCCTTTTTCCCCCGGGAACGTCCTTTTCAATGACCTTCTGTTGTATCTTTCATATAACTTACACTGTATGGAAGAATCTAGTGGATCTGTACTATTGGTAACTTTTCATACAAAGATAGTGTTTTTTACAAATACTTTATATCTTTGCAAAACAATGGCATATGCCGGGATTTAACCATACCACTGAAAATATGAAAACAAAAACTTTATTAGGCTTCTTTCTTCTTTCTGTTATGGCTTTTTGTGTATCAGCCTGTCAAGATGATGCAGAGATTATCTTATTTAGTGGTTCCGAACTGGTTGACGAAACAGGAACTTGTACAAACACTGTTTCTTCTACAGTCTTGTATCTTAACGGATGGGAAGCGGAGAATATCGGGATAGCCAATGGAAAAGGTGGCTACTCTGCACAAAGCTCCGATGAAACAATTGTGACAGCAACAGTCATCGACAACCGATTATGGCTTAGTTCGCATGGTAAAAAAGGGAAAGTAACGGTTACCGTTACTGATAAGGATGGTAATTATGTCACCCTGCCTGTGACTGTTTCTTATGGCGTATTGACATTTATGTGCGTCGACCAACCTGAATTTCAGGTTTCCAGACCCAGTGAAGATATGTTGTCATTGGATTCGGAAAGCGAGTTGCAGGAAAAAGTAAATGTGGCAATGGCTCCTTATTCTTTTATAAATAAAGGAGATATCTGTATTTTGCGGCCGGATGATGTATATCATTTATCTGAAGAAGGAACAGGAGGGAAATTCATTTATAAGACAGAGGATGAGCAAATTCTTGTTGAAGGAACATACCAGATAGAGTGGGCTTCATTGGGTGGAAAACAGAAAAAGGCTTTTGTCTTTACATATATAGATAAAAATAATGTAGAGCAACAACACACGTTTTTTAATTTTAGTCCGTATTTAGGAACTCAAAGTTCTACAAGAGAAAGAGGACCGATTACTACGGCATGGTTGGAGGAGGTATCCGATTCACCTTATCTGGAAGGAGTTTTGCCGGCGGATAGAACAGTTGTATATTGGGTGGATACAGTGATTTCCAGTTTGTCTGCCGAGGCTGTGTGATTGGAAGTAACTGATTAAAAAAGGAAAAGCTCTTTATAAGGGACTGAATGTTTGGAAAGCCCTTGAAGCGAAAATCATTCTTATTGAGATATTAAAGTGCACCCCAAAAGTTTTAGATCTAACTTTTGGGGTGCACTTTATTCAAGGTCCTTTCGGATATTCAGGTGAGTATATTTTCAGCCGCTTTCTGATTATTTACGTATATCTTATTGCAAAGCCCGGATACGTACTTCTGTGCCTGTCTCATTTTTCAATCCGTTTTTTACTTTATGGATATCTGTTTCTCCGTAATGATAAGGGTACAAAACACGTGGCTTGATGATTTTGGCTGCCCGTATCGCTTGTTCCGGTGTCATGGTATATGGTTGGTTAACCGGCAGAAAAGCGATATCAATATCTTTCACCTGGTTTAGTTCCGGAATATCCTCCGTATCTCCGGCAATATAAATACGAGTTCCTCCTAAAGTCAGAATATATCCGTTGTCACGTCCTTTGGGATGAAATTTATCCCTGCCGGGAGTCGTATTATAGGCGGGTACGGCTTCCAGTTTGATATCTTTGGCGAGTTGAAGCACATCACCGTTCTTCATCTCTTGTCCTCTATTCAGCATTTTCCGGCAATTAGGATTAGCTATAATTTTGGTCTGGTTTGTTTCGATAGCTGCTATTGCTTTGGTATCGAAATGGTCGCCATGTTCATGCGTAATCAGAATGAAATCCGCCTTCGGCTGTTGTGTATAGTCGGCATAATCGGAAACAGGATCAATGAATATTTTTTGTCCTGCATAGTCCAGTAATAAGCTGGCATGTTTGAAGAAAGTGATCTTCAAGCTTTTACCATTCTTGGTGGTAAACGAATCCATTTCAAAGTTTGACATCTTTGCTGTCTGATTAATTGGTTTATCAAACGAATGGGAATAAGAAAATCCGTAAGAAAGGCATAATACGAATGCTACTAATAGATTCTTTTTCATATCTCTACAGAATTTGGTTCCCTGCAAAGATAAACATCCGGGAGGATTTATCGGTTCACATTTGAAATGATTCTCTTCGAAATTAACTTTCTTTTTGTGGTAAATAAAAAGGCACGGAAAATCTTTCATTCCCGTGCCTTTTCTTAGTATTTGATACCTTTACGGTATTGTTATGCGTTCAAAGCCTGTTCGATATCAGCAATGATATCATCCGCATTTTCGATACCTACCGATAGGCGGATCAGGTCCGGACGTACACCGGCTTCCATCAGTTGCTCATCCGTCAACTGGCGGTGAGTATGGCTTGCCGGATGGAGCACGCAACTGCGTGCATCAGCTACGTGAGTAACGATAGCGATGAATTCCAGTGAGTCCATAAACTTGATAGACACATCACGTCCGCCTTTCAGACCGAAGGAGATGACTCCGCAAGAACCGTTCGGCATATATTTCTGTGCCAGGCTGTAATATTTGTTGTCCGGCAGACCACAATAGTTTACCCAAGCTACTTTCTCATTTTTAGAAAGATATTCGGCCACTTTCTGTGCGTTACGGCAGTGTTGAGGCATACGCAGGTGCAGTGTCTCAAGTCCCAGATTCAATAAGAAAGAGTTTTGCGGACTCTGGATGCTGCCGAGGTCACGCATCAGTTGGGCAGTTGCTTTGGTGATATAAGCACCTTTGCCGAATGCTTTGGTATAAGTCAGTCCGTGGTATGACTCGTCCGGAGTACAAAGTCCCGGGAATTTTTCAGCATGAGCATCCCAGTCAAAATTACCGCTGTCTACGATACAGCCACCTACGCTTGTAGCGTGTCCGTCCATGTATTTGGTAGTAGAATGAACCACGATGTCAGCTCCCCATTCAAATGGGCGGCAGTTGATCGGGGTCGGGAAAGTGTTGTCAACAATCAAGGGAACCCCGTGACTGTGTGCGATGCGTGCAAATTTCTCAATATCCAGTACTTCAAGAGAAGGGTTGGAAATCGTTTCACCGAATAAAGCTTTTGTATTCGGTTTGAAAGCTGCAGAAATTTCTTCTTCGCTGGCATCCGGATGAACGAAAGTCACATCGATGCCTAGCTTCTTCATGGTCACGCCAAACAGGTTGAACGTACCTCCGTAAATAGCGGAAGAGCAAACAAAGTGATCTCCTGCCTGACAGATATTAAAAATGGCATAGAAGTTGGCAGCCTGACCGCTGGAAGTCAGCATAGCGGCTACACCACCTTCAAGGGCAGCGATTTTGGCGGCAACAGCGTCATTCGTTGGATTTTGCAGGCGGGTATAAAAGTAACCACTGTCTTCCAGGTCGAACAGGCGGGCCATCTGCTCGCTGGTATCGTATTTGAAAGTTGTACTTTGATAGATGGGCAATACGCGTGGTTCGCCTTTTTTAGGCGTCCATCCTGCCTGTACACACAGGGTTTCCGGTTTGAATTGTTTTGCCATAATGTTATCGGGTTTTAATGTTTTATTTCAAAAAATGTTTTAATGCTGCAAAAGTAGGGAAAATAATTGTATTTTTGCCCTGTTTATGAGTGAAATGATACTCTTGCGAAGGAGATAGTTAATGTAGTTATGAAAAATAAACTCTATATTCTTTTATTCTTAGCTTTTCTTTTTTCGGGCACAACTCTTTGGGCACAGCAGAAGGCAACCCCGAAGGCGGGTGAAGGTATCTCTTCTTTTCTGTTGAGGCACAACCGCTCTCCGAAGAAGTATTACGACGACTTTATTGAGCTGAATAAACAGAAACTGGGAAAGAACAATGTGCTTAAAGTGGGCGTGACGTATGTTATTCCTCCCATTAAGAAATCACCTTCCGGAAATACCGGGACAAAGCAACAATCTCCGAAAGCTAAATCAACAAAAATAGGAACTACCCTCAATCAGCCTCTGTTTGGAAAACAACTGGCTGATGTGAAAGTCACTTCCAACCGTCTTGCCGGTGCTTGCTTCTATGTGGTCAGCGGACATGGAGGTCCTGATCCGGGTGCTATCGGGAAAGTTGGTAAATACGAATTGCACGAAGATGAATACGCTTATGATATTGCTCTCCGTCTGGCACGTAACCTGATGCAGGAAGGAGCCGAAGTCCGTATCATCATTCAAGATGCTAAAGATGGTATCCGTGATGATTCATACCTGTCAAACAGTAAACGGGAGACTTGTATGGGTGATCCAATTCCTTTGAATCAGGTGCAACGCTTACAGCAACGCTGTGATAAAATGAACGCTCTTTACCGGAAAGACCGTAAGAACTACTCTTATTGCAGGGCGATTTTTATTCATATTGATAGCCGTAGTAAGGGAAAACAAACGGATGTCTTTTTCTATTATTCGAATAAAAAGGGAGAAAGCAAACGATTGGCAAATAATATGAAAGATACGTTTGAGTCAAAATATGATAAGCATCAACCCAACCGGGGCTTTTCCGGCACAGTAAGCGGGCGTAACTTATACGTACTTTCCCATACCACTCCCGCTTCCGTCTTTGTGGAGTTGGGTAATATCCAGAATACGTTCGATCAGCGTCGGTTGGTGATGAATTCCAATCGTCAGGCACTCGCCAAATGGCTGATGGAAGGCTTCCTGAAAGACTATAAGGAGAAGAAATAACATTTTTACTTCTCCTTTCGTGAACAAAATAAAAATCTGAATGTTTTATATATGCAAATCGCCTGATGGCTACTTGTAGGTATGCGAATATATATAGGCTAGTGAATATGCCTCCCCGGCATAACAGGAAGATTGCATAGTAGTTTTGTCGTGTTTTATTTTGTGTTTGTGTTGTGACGGTGCTGCGATGTGAATCGAGGTGCCGTTTTTTTTGTCACATATAAAGAAACGGCAGGCTTACAAATAAGAAACGAGCTTACAAATCTCCTAAAGTATATCATAGAATCTCTGCAAGCTCGTTTTATGAGTGGTGCTTTTGCGCACCTTATCTAGTTGTTATAAAGGCATATTACCATGCTTCTTGGGCGGGTTTGTCTGCATCTTGTTTTCCGTCATTTCCAGTGCCTGAATCAGACGTTTGCGAGTCTGTCTCGGATAAATGATTTCGTCAATATATCCCAGCTCGGCAGCCTGATACGGAGTGGCAAACTTTTCTTTGTAGGCTTCCAGTTCCTTGGCCTTTGTTGCTTCGTCAGCTTTGCGGAACAGGATATTGATGGCGCCGTCCGCACCCATTACAGCAATTTCTGCACTTGGGTAAGCGAAGTTCACGTCAGCTCCGGTCTGCTTGGAGTTCATTACGATATAAGCACCACCGTAAGCTTTGCGGGTAATCACTGTCAGTTTGGGAACAGTGGCTTCTGCAAATGCATAAACTATTTTTGCACCGTGACGGATGATACCATTGTTTTCCTGCGTATATCCCGGAAGGAATCCCGGAACATCTTCGAATGTAATCAATGGAATATTGAAGCAATCGCAGAAACGGATAAAACGGCTTGCTTTGTCGCTGGCATCAATATCGAGAACACCGGCAAGATAAGCTGGCTGATTCGCTACGATACCTACCGAACGACCTGCCATACGGGCAAAGCCAATGATAATATTCTTAGCAAAGTTCGGCATCACTTCGAAGAAATAGCCGTTGTCTATAACACGTTCGATAATGTCTTTCATGTCATACGGTACGTTCGGGTCTACCGGAACGATTGTATCCAGAGAAGTATCTTCGCGGTTTGTTTCGTCAGTGCAAGGTTTTTTCTTAGCTTCATCCATATTATTCTGCGGTAAGAAAGAAAGCAGTTCACGGATGCTCATCAGCAATTCTTCTTCGGTATTGCACATAAAGTGAGTCACACCGCTCTTGCTACTATGTGTCATTGCGCCACCCAGCTCTTCTTTACTTACTTCCTCATGAATCACAGTTTTTACTACATCCGGACCAGTCACAAACATGTGACTTTTTTCTTTCACCATAAAGATGAAATCGGTCAGGGCAGGAGAGTAGCAGGCACCTCCGGCGCAAGGACCCAGGATTGCCGAAATCTGTGGAATCACACCGCTGGCCATTGTATTCTGATAGAAAATATCAGCATAACCGGAAAGGCTCTCGATCCCTTCCTGGATACGTGCACCGCCCGAATCATTCAAAGCGATAATCGGGGCACCGTTCTTCAATGCAAGTTGTTGTACTTTCACAATCTTTTTAGCATTGGAAGCTGACAGTGAGCCGCCATATACCGTAAAGTCATAAGCGTAAACAAACACCTGGCGACCGTCCACCTTTCCGTAACCGGATACGATACCATCTCCCGGAATTTTGTTCTTATCCATACCGTAGTTCGTACAACGGTGAACCATCAACTTATCCAGTTCAACGAAAGTACCCTTATCGAGCAACATCTCGATACGTTCGCGGGCAGTCATTTTACCGCTTTCATGTTGCTTCTCTATTTTATCAACGCCTCCACCAAGAGAAGCGATGCGGTCACGTTCCTCGAACGTGGCGTATGCTTTATTTATTTCTTCCATAATGCAATCCGTTCTTATATTATGCAATCGGTTCTAATGTTATTAATGTCTGTTCGCCGGTTATGCTATCACCTTCTTGAACCAGAATTTCTTTAATGCGGCAATCCGAAGTCACTTTGTAGTTGCTCTGCATCTTCATTGCTTCGATAACGATGGCAGTATCTCCCGCTTTCATTTCCTGACCGACTACAACAGGTATTTTCACCACCTTGCCCGGCATCGGAGAAATAATACAGTCATTCTGTTCCTCTTCCCCTTTCTTGCACATCCGCAAATATTTCGCCTGGCTGTCCACTATTTCTACATTGAAACTGCTATAATGTGTATTCACTTTATAGCTTTTCCCGTTATCACGGCGAATCAGCTGTGCATTCGAACTGCGTCCGTCCATCAAGATGTTGCAAGTACCGTTTTCTGCCATCACTACGTCTGCTTCAAACGTTTTTCCATCAATGGTGAGCACTACCTTGTTATCTTCCTTGCTGACCAGTTCTACTTCGGCCACACGGTTTCCTATATGAATTTCCATAATTGAATTCTCTTTGTTAAAATTTAGATTCTCAACACACCCTTATGCAATCCGAACTCTTTCCACTTGCTGATAGGGCGGTTGTCGGCAGCCATACCGCTGTTGTTCTCTTCGAGATTCATCAAATAGTCTATATAAGCAGCGATCAGGGCAATATTTTCGGAATATTCGCTGGTGCGCGTAATCCGTTGTTGCAGAAACTCGCTGTTCTTGGCGATGAATCCTGTGTCATAATGACCTTCTACAAAATCAGGAGTATCCATGATGGCACGCAGATAACTGATGTTGTTTTTCACTCCGGTCAATTTATATTCGTGGAGAACACGACGCATCCTCTCAATCGCATATTCGCGATTGGTAGCCCACACAATCAGTTTACCGATCATCGGGTCATAGTAGATCGGAATTTCATATCCTTCATATACATAACTGTCAATACGCACACCGATACTGTTCGGCTCTGTAATCTGTTTGATGATACCCGGACTTGGCATGAAATTCATTTCAGTGTCTTCGGCACAGATACGACATTCGATAGCGTGCCCGCGTTGCCGGATATTCTCTTGTTTCAGTTGAAGCACTTGTCCGTCAGCAACTTTAATTTGCTCTTTCACCAAATCTACTCCGATCACTTCTTCCGTAATTGGATGTTCCACCTGCAAGCGGGTGTTCATCTCAAGGAAATAATAGTTGCGGTGTTTATCAACAAGGAATTCGATAGTACCCGCACCGATGTAGTTCACAGCTTTAGCTGCCGCTACCGCTTTTTCACCCATGTCTTTTCGCAGTTCGGGAGTGACGAAAACCGAAGGAGTCTCTTCCACGATTTTCTGGTTACGGCGTTGCACGGAACATTCGCGTTCGCACAGATGAATGAC
>ERZ1504847.752-NODE-752-length-7794-cov-5.310118_pt1 | contig 7794 bp, 5 predicted proteins | sample MGYA00572102_ERZ1504847 | MGnify/ENA primary metagenome ERZ1504847 (study PRJEB39906, sample SAMEA3182089) | gut metagenome | biome: human; feature: gut; material: Stool; isolation source: human stools | place: Canada | collected 2013-02-04 ...
GAAGCTGACGCTCAATTTTATAATGATCGGTGTAGGGACATTGGTGATAGGACATCTGTTTCTATTGATTTTCGGTTTGGCTATTCCTGTTATTCAGTTAGGAGGTGGAATACTGATTTGTAAGACGGCAATGGAGCTGTTGGGCGATTCAGGTTCGTCTGATAAAGAAGAAGCCAGCAAGAATGTAGACGGCTTCAGATGGAAAAACATCGAGCAGAAGATATTTTATCCCATCACGTTTCCTATCAGTATCGGACCGGGCAGTATATCGGTTATCTTTACTTTGATGGCGTCTGCCAGTGTTAAAGGTAAATTGTTGCAAACTGGGATTAATTATTTGGTCATTGCGCTTGTTATTATTTGTATGGCGGCCATCTTTTATGTATTCCTTTCACAAGGACAGAGGTTTATTCAGAGGTTGGGACCGGTGGGAAATCAAATTATTAATAAGCTCGTTGCTTTTTTCACTTTCTGCATCGGTATTCAGATTTCGGTGACGGGTATATCCCAGATATTCCATCTGAATATACTCTAATTGAACGGTGAGATAAAAGCAATAGAAATTATCTGTTTTTCTTTGCTTTCATGGCTTTCAGGGTGTTTTTTCGTACGGAACGGATAGCGGGAACCAGTAAGTCGGGCTCCATGATTTCCAGTATTGTGCGTAGTTCCTGTTGCAGTTCCGGGATGGAGCGCGTCAGTTGATAAGCCAGTTTCATGCAGAGAGATTGCACACCGGCTGGTTCTTCACGTGATATCATGCGTTCCATGCAGAAATCGAGGAAATCCACTCGTGGCGGGTCGGCGGCAGGTTGCTGGCATATCAGGTTCAGGATCATTCTCCGTTTTCCCGAGTGTGGGCAGGTCATGGCAGCGTCAATCAATTCTTCTTGTTTCCGGCTCAACCATTCTACATCTGCCTTTGAGAAATGAGTACATACCCACAATGCCTGATAGGAGACGATAGCGTCTTCGTCGAATATCAGTTGGTAGATTTCTTCTCTAAGCCGTTCATCATCCTGTATAAAGTGGAGTACCTCTCTGATATCTTCAATGTGTACTCGTTCGGATAATCTTGCACGTAGGTTCATGTAGCTTTCGTTTGGGGGAATTAATCTCTATTAGCGGAATCAGCTTCCGGCAGTTGCAAATGAAGAATGGGGAAAGGTTTACCCATGCTGTCCGTTTCATCTCTGCCGATGACTTGGAATCCCAAATGGAGATAGAACTGGAGTGCTTTTTCATTCTGCTCGTTTACGTCCACCTTATCCATATGTTTTTTGTCTCTTGCATATTCCATTAATCGTTTGCCATATCCTTTTCCTTGTTCGTCGGGGTGTACGAATAACATTTCGATCAGTTCGTCGCTCAATCCCATGAAGGCGGCAATCTTTCCGTTGGCATTCCGGATGACAAAAAGTTCAACAGCGGGTAGATAATGCTTCCGCACCAGTGGTTTATAAAATTGGATATGCTCTTCCGTCAGGAAATCATGCGTGTGGCGAACGGACATTTCCCATACATGGAGGATTTCATCATAGTCTTCCGGAGTAGGTTGGGAGATGCCGGGCAGGTAGTAGCACTGGTGGTCGTAGATGTTTCCGTTGTAAGTCAGTTCTGCCTGATGAAGTGTACCTTCGTAGATGAAACCGTTCTTTTTCAGTACTTTCTGCGAACGTTTGTTGTGCGGATAACAGGTAGCTGTGATGAGGCTAAGCCGCAATTCTTCAAAGCCATAGTTGAGGACACCCTGCATTGCTTCGGTCATGTATCCTTTGCCCCAATATGATTCGTCGAGCCAGTAACCCAACATTCTCACTTGTAGATTTTCGCGTTTAGGGTCGGGGATAATTCCTACCGAACCGATTAGCTGTTTTGTATCTTTTAGTATCACTGCCCATATCCCCTCCTGGTTGATAAATGTGGAATGAAGTATCCGGCGGGATTCATCCAATGTGCGATGGGGTGGCCATCCGGCATTGTTTCCCAAATTCGGGTTCTGGCAACAAGCAAAGAACGCTTCAGCATCTCTTTCTTCGAAAGGGCGGAGAAATAAACGTTCTGTATGGAGCGTCACGGGGGGAATACTTTCTGTTTCAGTTTCCTGTCTTGCTTTGTTTTTCGATTCGTTTGCAGTTCTCCGATATACGCACTCAATCCGGTTTCCGTCAGGATCGAGGACTACACTTTCAAAGTATCCGTCTCCCGAAGTACGCGGTTCGCCGGCGATGGTATATCCTTCCGAACGCATTTGTTCGGTGAAGCGTAATACTTCTTCCTGGCTGGGAAAGGTGAAAGCAAAGTGTGTCAGTCCAACCCTGTTTTCTTCAATGGGAGTGTTCTGTACATCTGTACGACTCATCAGTTCCAAGTCTGTTCCCTCTCCAAAAGAGATAAAATAGGACTCGAATCCTTTCTTGGGATTGATATATTTTTCGTTGCTTTTTCCTCCGAAGAAGCGGACATAGAACTCTTTTAGTTCTTCCAGACGAAAAGTCCAGATAGCGATATGATGTAGTTTCATATAAATGAATTTTCTAATTTCTATTACTTTGTTTCTATCTTAATGCTGCATTACATATTCGTAAACGATACGGGAAATATCAGCGATAATTTTACTGTTCGCCTGATTATTTTCTTCAGAATCCTTCACGAAGACAGCTATACTATAAGTACGTCCACCGGGCAAAAGAACGAAACCGATGTCATTGCAACCGATTTGTTGTCCTTTCGCATTAAGATCTCCCGTTCCGGTTTTATGACCTACGGTTACTTTTTTGTCGAGCAACGGAGCAACCAGACGGTCTTGTCCGGTTTGACATTCCACCATTGTTTGAAATATGAAGTTTTTGTACACTTTGGGAAACAATGGCTTCTTACGGAATATTTCCACTAATTTGGCTGCGGCTAATGGAGTAGTCCAGTTTTCATAACATAGGTTCAAGTCTTCGTGCATGGCAGTTTCCGTACCGGCAATGGCACATTCCCGAATTCCTAGTGAATGGATATACTTATTCACAGCATCCGGACCACCCTGATAGTTGAAAAGAATATCGCAAGCATTGTTATCACTCTGCTGAAGTGTGTATCTTAGGAGGTCGGCAATACTCATTTCAATTCCTCCTTGCGGATATTTATCTCGAAGCGGACTATAAGTGTCCGGCTTTAAATCCGATTTCTTAATGGGTAACCGGGTTTCCAGCGATTGCTTCTGTTTTCCCATATAATCTGCCAATGCTAATGCCTGATGAAACTTGAATACGCTCATCAGTGGATAGGGAATATCATTATTGACAGTTATCGTATCTTTCCCATCAATGATGACGGCTATTCCTATTTCGGCCTTCTTTCCCTTGATGGCTTCTTTCAACTGTGTCTCAAGTTGAGTTTGTCGAGCAAACAGGAGGGTGGGGACCAAACAAAGAAATACTATGAATGAACGCATAATCAATTTCTCTTTTAACGGGTTACTAATTCTCTATTGAAATCATATTTTCTGTTGAAGTCACAAAGGTATAAATAGTAATTGCCTTTGCAAATTCTTACTTGAAATTTATAGTTGTATAATGAATATGTAGAGTTAGTTTCTTAATTTTTGTAGTAATAAAAATATTGATACAGAAATTAGGTTTACTATTTCATTTATGTTATTTTTGTGATATCTTATTACTGAAATATATACTATGTAAATATTTGGAAGTAGTAACACACCATTAAAAGACAAAACTAATATGAGCACTTTTCGTTCTATAGAAGAACTTGTCAAAAGTCTGGACCGGGAGAAAGAACTCTTGAAAGAAATGTTTGCTAAACGGAAATCTCTTTCGTTCCGTTATGATTATGCGCTTGAAATGACGGAGTACAAAGAAGAGCGTATCCGCTATCTGATTGACTATGGGGTTATCCGGGATACTGGTGACTTTCTGGAAATGGAAGATATCTATCTGAAATTCTTTGAAGATGTGCTCGAAGTAAATGAAGAAATCAATGTTTCTTTCGTGCAGGATTACCTGACGCGACTGAATGAAAACATTGACTATTACTTGAAAGAGAATAACGAACAACGTAAATACAACTACCAGCGTGAAGTGAAACGCTGCCTGAAAAACATCGCTCTGACTACAGTCCGCAATGTGATGGACTTGAAAAGGAACATGGATAATACTTATAAGAACGAACCGAATTATAAGATAAAGAAAACCAAACTCGTCCGGCTTGATGAGAAACGGAATAATATTGCTTTGCTGATCCGTAAAAGTGAGGAATTGATAGACTACGGACAGCCTGTTTTCTTCCGGGTGGCGATGGACGTACAAATGCGGAATGTAGTTAGTGACGTGAAACTTCAGCTAAATGATTCGTACCATAACCTGATTGAAATCCAGAAACAAATCATCCATTTTCTGAATCTGATAGATTATCAGAACCGTATCTTTGAGAAAGTAAAGAAGTTGAAGTACTTGAAAGACCAGTTCTTGTTGGAAGAACATACAAGTATCCGTTCTGTTGCCGCACAAAAAAATCCTGTCTGGATGGAGCCGCAGGTCGGTTATCGCATCAAGCTTTCCATTGATAATCTACGGACTTCCGATGAGGCTTTTCAGATTTTGAAGAAACTTGTCGCGCGGCAGAGAAATTCTCCGAAAGGAATGAAACAACTGGCAGATGCCATTCCGGAAGGATACCTGGATGGGCAGTCGCAAATGATAGATACCGTAAACTTGCAGGAGGTGCATAATTCATTTATGGCGTCCAGCACCCATCTGTTCTCTTTTGTGATGAACTATCGCTACCGGAAAGAGGTGACACGTGGAGAGAAATTAATCTTTTTCTGCCAATTGGCGTCACAGTATGCCGACGAACTTCGCTTTACGGATACTTATGAAATCTCCGATGAGGTGGAATACCCTTTAATATATGCCAAATGATGTATGCTGAATGCTAAAAACAGATGACCATGAAATACACTGAAGAGATATTTAATATACTTAGCAAAGGGGGATTTATTTCTTCCAATAGTGTCTCTACCCAAGTGAAACGCTTGTATGATGCCATTGAGGAAGATTTGCCCGATTATTATGATTACTACAAAGGCATCGGTTTTTATCTGGAAGGTGGTGATGGTTATTACTACTTTACCCGCAAGGAATCGAAAGTCGATTTGGAACGTAAACTGGAAGCAATTCAGAAGTGGATTGATTACCTGAGTTTCCTAAAAACCTATCATTCGGCATTCGGCCCGGGCTTTCTGTTCCGTGCTGCTGATATTGAAATTCAGATAGGATGCGATATCGAACTGAAAGAAAAGGCAACCAAACTGTTTTCGGATAAGAAGAAATATGATGAAGTTGTCGGCAAACTGTTGAAAGAACTGGAGAGTATAGGACTGATAGAGAAAGAAAACGAACTCGATGGGACATATAAAGTATTGTCGGCTTTCCATTATATGGAGGACTTGATTGATTGTATCACAATTTCAGAGGAGGTGCAAGATGAGATACCTGAATAAGATTATTTTTCTGAACAGTGCCCATATTCCGTATGCGGAAGTGAAGTTGGATGGGAACGTACATTTTATAGGTACGCAAGGTGTCGGTAAGAGTACGCTGCTCCGTGCCATCCTATTCTTTTATAATGCTGACAAACTAAGACTAGGCATTCCGAAGGAGAAGAAAAGCTTCGATGCTTTTTACTTTCCATACGCCAATTCTTACATTATCTATGAGGTGATGCGGGAGAATGGGGCGTATTGTGTGGTAGCTGCCAAATCCCAGGGACGGGTGTTTTTCCGTTTTATTGATGCGCCATTCCAACAGGACTGGTTCATTGACGAACACAATGTGGTACATTCCGAGTGGGGACGCATCCGCGAACATATCGGTTCGAAGATTCAGATTACTGCACAAGTGACTAGCTATGAAATGTATCGGGACATTATTTTCGGTAATAACCGCAAGCATGAAATGATACCTTACCGCAAGTTTGCCATTGTGGAAAGTGCAAAATATCAGAATATTCCCCGTACGATACAGAACGTCTTTTTAAATTCCAAACTGGATGCTGACTTTATAAAAGATACCATTATCCGTTCGATGAGTGATGAGGATATCTCTGTCGATTTGGACTTCTATCGTAGCCAGATAAAGGAATTCGAGCAGGAATACAGGGACGTGATGCTTTGGTTTACAAAGAACAAGAATGGAGAAGTGCCTGTCCGGAAGATGGCGGAGAAAGTAATGAACGCCTATCGTGACTTGATTTATACTCAAAAGCAGATTAGTGAAGGGCGTGCGGAGCTTAACTTTGCGGAGAAACAGGCTTTGCATGAGATTCCGTTAGTGAAGGAAGAACAGGCTAAAGCGGAGACGGAACGTGAACGGTTGCTGCGGCTTATGGGTGAACTGCAACAAAAGTACACCAATGAGCGTGATGGCTTGATTAGGGATATAGGTATAATAAGCGATTTGCTCAAAAAGATACGTGAGAAACGTCTGCATTACGAGCAGATGCAGATTGAAGAAATCATCAAACGGGTATCTTGCGAAGAATTACTGATTCAGGAACTTGAACAAGTCCGGAATATGAAATCGGAACTGACAAGAGCTTATGAGGACGTATTGAGTAAGTACCGATTGTTGTTTGAGAAACTGGAAGCTGATTTCCGTACTTTTGAGAATAGCCAGCAAGCACGGATAAATGCTCGGAATGCGGAGATTGCCGGCAAGCAGGAGGAATTGATGCAACAACTTCGTGTGGAAGAAGAGAAAGTAAGGGTAACGCAAGAAGAGAAAGTGCAGACTGTGGATAATCGTATTCGGCAGTTGCGCGATGAACAGGCACAGTGTAACCTGAAACTTCAAAAGGTGAAATACGAACATCCCCATCAAAAGGAAATGTCCGATTGTGAAGACGGTATCAACGAACTGCGCAAAAAGGACAAGGAACTGGAACATGGCATCTGTCAGCAACAAGGAGAAATAAAGCAGTTGAGGCAGGAGTGTGAATGGAAAGTGAAAGAGTTGAAATGGGAATTTCAGGCAAAGATGGAGACCGTTCGTAAAGAACGGAGCGCGATTGAAGAACAGTTGCAAACATTGGAGGTCTTGATTGAGAAACGAAAAGGTTCTTTGTGTGAATGGCTGGAGAAGAACAAACCGGATTGGCAGGAGACGATAGGCAAGGTGGCGGATGAGGAACTGGTGTTGTACAATAATGAACTGCAACCTCAATTAGTGAATAAGGAAGCTACTTTGTTCGGCGTTTCACTCAATCTGACAGCAATCGAGCGTTCTGTTCGCACTCCCGAGGAAATGAAGCAGGAGCGCGATAGGCAACAAGCAGCCCGGCAACTCTGTACCGACCGTCTCACCCGACTGACGGAAGAAGAGGGGGAAGCTGTTTCTTCTTTGGAGAAGAAGTATTCGAAGCAAATACATAGTATTTTGGAAGAACAACATCTGATGGAAGCCGAGCGAATGCAGATTCCTGCAAAATTGAAGAATTTGCAGGCTGATTACGCCTCATGGAAGACGAAGGAAGAGGAATGGAAAAGAGGATGTACCGAAGAATTACAGGCGCAACTGAATGATATCGGTCATCGTCTTTATGTGGCGGAAGGCGAGAAGGAGAAGCATTTGGCGGAACGGGAAAAACTGTTGAAAGCTTGCCGGAAAGTGTATAATGGCAGCAGGACGGAACTCCGGAAGGAACTGGAGGAGTGTGTTGCCGGCATTCAGCAAGAGATAGAGCGGATGAAACAGCAAACTGAGGAGCGGAAAAAGGAATTGAAGCAGG
>ERZ1504847.761-NODE-761-length-7750-cov-11.303184_pt1 | contig 7750 bp, 2 predicted proteins | sample MGYA00572102_ERZ1504847 | MGnify/ENA primary metagenome ERZ1504847 (study PRJEB39906, sample SAMEA3182089) | gut metagenome | biome: human; feature: gut; material: Stool; isolation source: human stools | place: Canada | collected 2013-02-04 ...
GGTAACCGTAAATCGGCCTGGTATGTTGTGGCATTTGCCATGATTGGGTCCAGCATCTCCGGAGTGACGTATGTATCAGTACCGGGTATGGTGGCTGCCAGTAGTTTCGGTTACCTGCAAATGGTATTGGGATTTGTTGCGGGACAGTTCATCATAGCATTCGTATTGACGCCACTGTTCTACCGGATGAACCTGGTATCCATCTATGAATATCTGGAAAATCGTTTTGGTATGTCTTCCTATCGGACAGGCGCATGGTTCTTCTTCATCTCTAAGATGCTGGGAGCCGCGGTACGTTTGTTCCTCGTATGTCTGACACTTCAACTACTGGTATTCGAACCGTTTGGATTACCATTTATTTTGAATGTGGCCATTACCGTAGCATTAGTATGGCTCTATACGTTCCGGGGTGGAGTAAAATCTCTGATCTGGACAGATTCACTCAAAACATTCTGCCTGGTGGTATCCGTAGTTCTCTGCATCAGTTATATTGCTTCCGATCTCAATCTGTCGCTTAGCAGCATGATCAGTACAATAGCCGATAGTGACATGTCACGCATTTTCTTCTTTGACGATGTAAACAGTAAACAATATTTCTTCAAACAATTCTTTGCCGGGGCATTCACTATGATTGCCATGACAGGGCTGGATCAGGACATGATGCAACGTAACCTCAGCTGCAAGAACTTCAAAGATTCACAGAAAAATATGATTACGAGTGTTATATCACAGTTCTTCGTTATTTTGTTGTTCCTGATGTTGGGAGTATTGCTTTACATCTTCGCTGGTAACCAAGGCATTCAGGTAGAAAAGAGCGATGAACTCTTCCCGTTGATAGCCACCGGTAACTACTTCCCTGCGATTGTAGGTATCTTGTTTATCATTGGACTTATTTCTTCGGCTTATTCCGCTGCCGGCTCAGCACTGACAGCTTTAACAACTTCCTTTACAGTGGATATCCTCGGGACAAAAGGCAGGACGGAAGAAGAAATCGTAAAGATACGCAAGCGGGTACATATCGGTATGGCTGTAATTATGGGTATCACGATATTCGTATTCAACCTATTGAATAACACAAGTGTAATCGATGCCGTATATATACTGGCAAGTTACACATACGGCCCCATTCTCGGATTATTCGCATTCGGTATATTCATGAAACAACAGGTTCGCGACAAATATATCCCATTGGTAGCCATCCTCTCCCCTATCCTTTGCTTCATCCTGCAAAAGAATTCGGAAGCCTGGTTCAATGGGTATCAGTTCAGCTACGAACTGCTGATATTCAACGCTCTGTTCACGTTTATCGGACTCTGCCTGTTGATCAGAAAAGATAAGAACTAATAATTAACTTAATACATCATCCATGAATGTAAGACTTCATTTTTTGTTCACTTTGCTCACCGCCTCCCTGATCCCCCAAACGGGAGGCGCGCAAGAGCTTCCGACGGATGTCCGCCAGGAAATCGGTAAGTTTCTGGACGCAACCGCACGGAAAGAAGTTTCCGTAGGGCGCATCCGGATTGACTCTGTTGCCGTTGAAGGAAACACTTTACAGTTGTTCGCTAATATGAACTGCGCATATATTCCTTTCCGGGAAGATAATGTGACAGAGATTTATCAAGGTGTACAGGCACTGCTTCCGGCAGAGTTTTCAAAATACAACCTGCAAATCCGCACGAATAAGCGTAGCATTGAAGAATTAATCCCCCAAGCACTACGCAGCAAAAAGGACAAAAAAGCCAAAACATTCAATCCGGCCGGGACAAAACCTTTAGTAACGGCCCTTTCTACCCCCTATACCCCTACAAATGGACTAAAGAACCGTCACATTGCTTTGTGGCAGAGTCATGGCTTCTATTATGAGCCCAAACTGACACGCTGGGAATGGCAACGCGCCCGCATCTTCCAGACGGTGGAGGATTTATATACGCAAAGTTATGTACTGCCTTTCCTGGTTCCCATGTTGGAGAATGCAGGAGCTAATGTGCTGATGCCCCGTGAACGGGATAGCCAAATAGCAGAAGTTATCGTAGACAATGACGGTTGCCTTCACTCCCGTTCCGTTTATACAGAAAAGATAGGCGATAAGAACTGGATGCAAGGTACCGGTGAAGGTTTCGCCCATCTGCGCGATCAATATATCAATTTTGAAAACCCATTCCGTGAAGGAACTTTCCGTACTGTTGAGACAGTGAAAGGTAAGAAGGAGAAAGAAAGTACTGCCGAATGGATTCCTGAACTCCCGTCAACCGGACAGTACGCCGTTTATGTATCCTATAAATCATTGCCAAACAGTACGGATGATGCCCTTTACACCGTTTATCACAAAGGAGGAGTCTCCCAATTCAAAGTGAACCAACAGATGGGTGGCGGCACTTGGATTTATCTAGGTACATTTGGTTTTGATGCCGGAAAAAGCAATGCCGGCAAAGTTGTTTTAAGCAATCGTTCTGAGAAAGCCGGACGTATCGTTACCGCTGATGCCGTAAAAATCGGAGGTGGTATGGGAAATATAGCACGCCGTATCTCTGATGCAGGTGCCACAGAGAATATTAAAAGTTCGGATGGCAATGCTGCCATAGTGCATAAAGAAATGCCGAAGATAGATTACCCGTATGAGATAAGCGGTTATCCCCGTTTTTGCGAGGCAGCACGCTACTGGCTTCAATGGGCAGGTATTCCGGACAGTGTTTATTCCGACAGCCAAGGTAAGAATGACTATACGGATGATTACAAATGTCGTGGTATCTGGGTGAATTACCTTGCCGGTGGTTCTACGGTTAACCCGACAGAACAAGGACTGAATATCCCGGTAGATATGGCTTTCGCCTTCCATTCAGATGCAGGAACTACGCTAAACGATTCCATCATCGGAACACTGGGTATCTACTATACCAACGTTTACAATGAAGAATACGCCAACGGAGCATCCCGCTATCTGGCACACGACATGACAGACCTGATTCAGTCAAATATCGTACGGGATATCCGCAGCCTATACGAACCGGATTGGACACGCCGCGGTATGTGGAACCAATCCTACTACGAAGCACGTGTGCCCCGTGTTCCCACTATGTTGCTGGAGTTACTTTCTCACCAGAACTTTGCAGACATGCGTTATGGTTTAGATCCACGCTTCCGTTTTACGGTAAGCCGTGCAATCTATAAAGGTATGCTGCAATTCATTTGCTCGCAATACCACATGGACTATATCGTTCAGCCGTTGCCTGTCGACAATATGGCATTGAAAATGGTAGGCGAGAATGAAATAGAACTAACCTGGCAACCCGTAGCCGACCCACTGGAGCCAACGGCAAATGCTGAAAAATATATAGTTTATACCCGTATCGGAGATGGCGATTTCGATAATGGCGTGCTGGTAGATAAGAATACCTATCGCACCGCCCTCCCTGCCGGCATGGTATGCAGTTATAAAGTAACTGCCGTCAACAAGGGCGGAGAAAGTTTCCCGTCCGAAATACTCTCAGCAGGACGTGCGTTTAATGAAAAGGGAACCGTGCTGATAGTAAACGGCTTCGACCGCATCAGTGCTCCGGCAGATTTTGTCGCACCTGTTCCCGGAGATACTTTACTTGCCGGTTTCTTAGATGATCTGGACCACGGCGTACCTTATCTGAAAGATATCAGCTACATTGGTAAGATGAAAGAATACCGCCGTTCCATTCCATGGATGGACGACGATGCTTCCGGCTTCGGCGACAGCTATGGCAATTACGAAGATAAAGTAATCGCCGGAAACACATTCGATTATCCCGCTATTCATGGAGCCGCCATTTTGAAAGCCGGATATTCTTTCATATCTTGCAGCGATGAAAGTGTGGAAAATAAAATAATGAACCTGAACGACTATAAGTATGTAGACCTGATATTAGGTAAAGAATGTCAGACCAAAATGGGACGTGGCGGTGTGAAGCCGTTAGAGTTCAAAACATTCAGCCAACCCATGCAGGAAGCTATCACCGCATATTGCGGACAAGGCGGAAACATCTTCGTCTCGGGTGCTTATGTAGGAACCGACCTTTGGGACAATCGCCTTGCCCCGGCACAGGAATCCGATAAGAAATTTGCAACAGAAGTCCTGAAATATAAATGGCGCGTGGGGCAGGCAGCTACAGAGGGTAAGGTGAAATGTGTAGCTTCACCGTTCCCCGCCCTTTCAGGCAACTATACATACCATAATGAACTGAATGCAGACAGTTATGTGGTAGAATCACCGGATGCCATCGAACCGGCAACAAAAGATGCATACACCATAATGCGCTATTCGGAAAACAATCTGAGCGCCGGAGTAGCTTACAAAGGCGACTACAAAACCTGCATACTGGGCTTCCCGTTCGAAGCATTGCGCACCGCCTCTGAAAGAGAAGCGTTGATGCGCGCTATCTTGACATTTTTTAATTAAACCCATCATCATCTATGAAGCGAAGACTTTTAATAATGTTCCTGTTGGGGTGCCTGCTACCGTTCGCGGTACAGGCACAACATGGCACATTCCGTTTTGCGCAAATTACGGACATCCATTTCAGCCCCAACAACCCCAACCCGACGGAAGACTTACTACGTTCCGTCGCGCAAATAAATGCGATAGACAGTATCGACTTTGTTTTGGTTACGGGCGACATCACCGAAGAGGGCGACCGTACCACTATGCTGAAAGTCAAAGAGACACTGGATTTACTGAAAGCGAAGTATTACGTGATCCTCGGTAACCATGAAACCAAATGGAGCGACTCCGGTTGTACTGCCTTCGGTGAGATTTTCGGCGGCGAACGCTTTGAATTCGAGCATAAAGGCATTCTGTTTCTGGGTTTCAACTCCGGACCGTTGATGCGTATGGCTTACGGACATGTCGTTCCGCAGGACATCCGTTGGATGACGGAAGAAATGGATAAGTTTGGAAAAGATAAACCGGTTATACTTGTCACACACTATCCGTTACTGGATGGAGATGTCGATAACTGGTATGAAGTAACAGATGCAGTGCGCCCCTATAACATTCGTTTGTTCATCGGCGGGCACTATCACCGTAACCGGGATTTGCGTTATGATGGCATTCCGGGTATTTTGATGCGCAGCAACCTGCGTGATAAAGATGGAAAACCGGGATATGGCATCTATGATATAACGAAAGATTCGATCCTCGTCTACACGCAACGCATCGGCGAACCGAAAAAGCAATGGGCTGCTTTCTCGCTGACTCAGCCCTATTATGATCGTAATGGAAAAGCAGAGAAATACCCCGACTTTTCAGTCAACACAGAATACCCGAATGTGAAAGAACAGTGGGTAGTGCAAACCGGTGCAGGTATCTATTGTTCGCCTGCAATAGAAAAAGACAAAGTGTTCATCGGAGACGATATGGGGTACCTGACTTGCTATGCCTTGAAGAATGGAAAGAAACTGTGGAATTTCCAGTCCGGTAAGCGCATTGTAGGCACTCCGGCTGCGGCAGATGGTATAGTCGTATTCGGTTCTGCCGACCGTAACATCTACGGTCTGAACAGTAAAGACGGAAAACTGCTGTGGACTGTAAAAGCAAAAGCCCCGGTACTGGGTGCGGTAACCATTGAAAATGGAATTGCCTACATCGGTGCCAGCGATTCTACTTTCCGTGCTATTGATATCCATACAGGTAAAGTAATCTGGGCATATACCAGTGTGAAAGGATACATTGAAACCAAACCACTGGTAACAGCCGACAAGGTGATCTTCGGTGCCTGGGACAATACCCTCTATGCATTGAATAAGGCAGACGGCAAGGAATTATGGAAGTGGACAGGCGGTTTAACGCGCATGCACTTCTCACCCGCAGCCGTATGGCCGGTAGCCGCAGAAGGCAAAGTATTTATCACCGACCCACAACGTGCCATGACGGCTATCAATATAGAAAACGGAGAAACAGTGTGGAGCACTTTCCAGTCTATGGTACGTGAAACGATTGGCCTGTCGGAAGATGGAACGCGTGTATTCAGCAAGACCATGAACGACAGTATTGTCTGCTATGCCACACAAGGAGATCAACCCCGTGAATTATGGGCAAGCAACGTCGGTTTCGGATACGAACATGCACCCTCCATGCAAGTGGAAAAAGGAGGCGTAATATTCGGCAGTACCAAGGAAGGACTGATCTTTGCTTTGGAAGCCCAAACCGGTAAAGTCTTGTGGAAACATAAGATAGGTAACTCACTGATCAATACCGTAGTACCGCTGAACGGACGACAGGTATTGTTCACTGCTACCAGTGGCGAAGTGGGACTGCTACGAGTTAAGAATTAAAGAATTAATAATTAAAAGCAATATAGGACATTATGAATAAAATCAATTGCTTCGTTCCTTTTTCAGGAGCTGCACAAGCGGAAAAGACAGTAAAAGGCCTGCAAGAAACCGGCTTAGTGAATAACATTTATCTGCTCGCCCTACCGGACGTTACAGAAAACCTGCCCGGATGTAGTACCCTGCACATGCAATCCATCCAGTCCAGTGCGGCCATAAGAGACATAGCCGGACATAGCGATGCAGAATATACGCTGATCTATACAAAATATACGACGCTCGAACTGGGTTTATTCGCCCTGGAGCGTATGATACACATTGCTGAAGACAGCGGTGCAGGCATGGTGTATGCTGACCGCTACCAGGTAAAGGAAGGCAAGCAAACCAATGCCCCGGTGATCGATTATCAATTCGGCTCATTGCGCGATGATTTCGACTTCGGTTCCGTGCTGTTATTCCGCACAGATGCATTCAAGGAGGCTGCTGCCCGCATGAATGAAGACGAATATAAATTTGCCGGGCTTTATGACCTTCGCCTGAAAGTAAGCCAGAACGAAAGTCTGGTACACATCAATGAGTATCTGTACAGCGAAATTGAAGACGATACCCGCAAGAGCGGTGAGAAGATATTCGATTACGTGGATCCCAGAAACCGTGACCGCCAGATTGAAATGGAACAGGCTTGTACCGAGCATCTGAAAGAAATCGGTGGCTATTTGGCACCAGAATTCAAACAAATAGAATTTTCAGCAGGCAACTTCGAATATGAAGCTTCGGTTATCATCCCCGTACGCAACCGTATCCGCACCATCCGCGATGCCATCCATTCGGTATTGAAGCAGAAGACCGACTTTAAGTTCAACCTGATTATCATCGACAACCACTCTACGGACGGGACCACAGAAGCTATTGACGAATTCAAGAACGACGAACGCCTCATCCATATCATCCCCGAACGCAATGACTTGGGTATTGGCGGTTGCTGGAACATGGGTGTGCATCATCCCAAGTGTGGTAAGTTCGCTGTACAATTGGACAGTGACGACGTGTACAGCGATGAAAATACACTGACCACTATGGTTCGTGCTTTCTATGAACAGAATTGCGCCATGGTGGTAGGTACTTATATGATGACAGACTTCAATATGAATATGATTGCTCCGGGTATTATCGACCACAAAGAATGGACACCCGAAAACGGACGCAACAATGCACTCCGCATCAATGGTTTGGGGGCTCCTCGTGCTTTCTATACACCGGTGCTGCGTGAAGTGAAAGTTCCGAATACCAGCTATGGTGAAGACTATGCACTGGGATTAAACTTCTCCCGCCAATACCAGATCGGCCGTGTGTATGACGTAGTTTACTTGTGCCGCCGCTGGGATGACAACTCGGATGCTTCACTGGATATCGTGAAAATGAATGGTCATAATCTGTATAAAGACCGCATCCG
>ERZ1504847.846-NODE-846-length-7105-cov-16.702695_pt1 | contig 7105 bp, 4 predicted proteins | sample MGYA00572102_ERZ1504847 | MGnify/ENA primary metagenome ERZ1504847 (study PRJEB39906, sample SAMEA3182089) | gut metagenome | biome: human; feature: gut; material: Stool; isolation source: human stools | place: Canada | collected 2013-02-04 ...
ATGTTATTCTTCGGCTTTTATTTTTTGTTTGCAAAGACTCCTGAAAAGAAAATTTTCAAGAATTATCTCCGCTCCCGACAGATTATGGGTATAGCTATGCTGCTGCTTTCGGCAAATTATTCGGTACATTTCTTCTTTGGTATCCGATTCAAAAATGCGGATTCTGCCATATTGATGAACATGTCCACATACTTCCTGTGCTATTCTCTGTTCAGTTCGGCATTGATAATGTTGCTTGATCGTTTTTACATTACCAAACGGCGTGTGTGGACACATATCATTTTATGGATTATATTTTCAACTCTTTCCGGAGTTGTGTTGTTCCTGTTGCCAAGCGGAATCATGCAAAAATTCTCTTTATTTGCTTTAGCTGTATGGTTAGTCGTTTTTGGAGTCGTTTTAGCTCGCAGAGTCATAATTGCATACCGTAGAGCCATTCGGATTTTCAATGAAACTCAGGCGGATGATATAGGTACATATATCGAATGGCTTTCCATATTCACTTATTGGGCTGTTATCTTCGGTGTCGGATGCGGATTGCTGACATTTCTGCCAGACAAATATGTTTTTATCTGGATTTTGTCGTCAATACCGTTCTACAGCTATCTTTTCTACAGCTATCAGAACTACCTGCTGTTCTATGAACAGGTGGAAAATGCTTTTGAGCAAGATATACAGTCTGAAGAAGAACTTCTGACAGATACAGAAACAGAACCTAAAATAGTTTCTGAGAAAGAAGTTCCAGTGTCCTATACAGAAATTATAGAGAAAGTGGCCAACTGGATAAAGACAGACGGCTATGTCCAGCAGGGACTTACCATAAAAGAACTGTCCGAAATACTTCATACGAACCGTACCTATCTTTCCGCTTATATCAAGACTACGTATAAAATGACATTCCGCGAATGGATAACCGGTCTCCGGTTGGAGTATGCGAAAAACATACTGAAGGAACATCCGGAAATCAATATACAGAAGCTGGCTGAGTCTTCCGGTTTTCTTTCCCGCAGTAACTTTATCAAATTATTTTCCGAGAAGGAAGGATGTACGCCTGCCAAATGGAAAAAAGCAAATCGGGAATAATTTGTATACTAAAAAACATTGAAAGAGGTCTCAGAAACCCATTTTCAAAAAGTGCTCAAACGACAAAAAAAGTGCTAATTCGACAAAAAGGTGCTCTAACGACAATTTGAAAAGTGCTCAAACGACTATTTTTCATAAAACGCTGTATTTCAACAGAAAAAGTTTTTGTAATATTTTGGGCGCTGAATGGCATTTATTACCTTTGGAGAAGACAAAGATAATAAATTCAAGTTTATATGAGCAGAAAAATCACTTTTCTTACCCTGTTTCTGTGGCTGATGACGGTAACTTTTCCTGTCATTGCGCAGCAGAAAGCAGACACGACCTACACCTTCCGGTTCGTTCCGCAGAAGGACATGTTCTACGTGCCTTGGAATGGCAATGACACGGAACTTGCCCGTCTGTTGGAATGTATCGAAAACAACAAAACCACAATTCTTGACGGCAAGCTGCCGCTATTGGTTGACGGCTACTGTAATTCACTGGGCAGTGAAGCCGAGAACCTTGCCACGGCGAAGATCCGTGCCAACCGTGTGAAATCCGAACTGATTATCCGTGCGGAAATAAAAGAGGAGAATTTCATTACCCGCAACCATGCGACTGAGGGTGATTTTGTCACCGTGCGCCTGACGGTACCGGTAAAGGGAACTGCCGCGACGGATGCGGAAGCACGACGCAAGGCTGAAGCCGAACGCTTAGAAACCGAGAAGCGTGCCGAACAGGAACGGCTTGCCGAAGAGCAGCGTAAAGCGGAAGAAGAAGCCCGACTTGCCGCTGAAAAGGCAGAAGCCGAGAAAACCGCTCAACAAAATACACTTGCCGACACGCCGTCGGAAACCAAAATCACAACTGATTATCATCTCTCCCTGCGTGCCAACCTGCTGCGCTGGGCTACCCTGACACCAGATCTTGGCGTGGAATGGCGCATCTGCCCATCGTGGGGCATTGCCGTAAACGGCTCGTGGACTTCATGGAGGTGGAGCGACAAGGACCGCCGCTATGCACTCTGGGAAGTGGCTCCGGAAGTGCGTTACTATATGGGTGAGAAGAAAGCCTGGTATCTGGGCGCGATGTTCAAGGCCGGACAGTTCAACTACAAGCTCTCCGAAACAGGCAAGCAGGGCGACCTGATGGGTGGCGGCATCACCGCCGGCTATCAGCTGCGGCTGAACAAGGCACTGGCTCTTGATTTCAACCTCGGCTTGGGCTACCTGAATGCCGATTTCGAAAAATATGAAGTCATCGACGGTGTACGTGTACGCCGCGGCAACGAAACAAAGGACTGGTGGGGCCCCATCAATGCCGGTGTGACATTGGTATGGAAGTTATTCTAACACGGAGGAATAGAATATGAAAGCAAGACAATATATAAATATGATGGGAATGGCAGCCGCCGTGCTGCTCTCTTCCTGCGTGAAGGACACGCTTTATGACACGCCGCACCCCGACTACGGGAAGATTGCGGTGACAGCCGACTGGTCGGCCCGCGGTGAGGGTATCGACATACCTGCCACATGGACGGTCACCATGGGTGACTATACGGGTACGGAGACTTCCGCCACCCATGCCCCCGACCATCTGTTTGCTCCGGGCAGCTACACCCTTGCGGTGTGGAATCCGGCTGAAGGAATCACGGTAAGCGGCACCACCGCCACCATTGCCGCAGCCACGGGAAACCGGGCAGGCACGGATGCCTTTGTGAACAATGCCCCGGGATGGTTCTTCACCTATACAGAACAGGTGACCATCGAGAAAGACAAGGACTATCCGCTGACCGCCGCAATGAAGCAGCAGGTACGCGAACTGACGCTTGTCGTCGAACCTACGGGTGATGCCGCCGGACGCATCACGGAGATTGTTGCCCATCTGACGGGTGCAGCCGGAACACTCGACTTCGCTACCGATACCTACGGAGCCGCTTCGAACGTCGTGCTGCCCTTCACCAAGATAACCGAAGGTGACGATGCCGGCAAGTGGAAAGCCACGGTGCGGCTGCTGGGTGTGACCGTCACGGAACAACTGCTGAGGGGTGAAATCCGCTATGCTGACGGCAACCCGACCCCCACCACGCTGAAAAGCGACCTCACAGAAGCTCTCAAGGAGTTCAACACCGGAAAGGGCGAATCGCTGACCCTCGGCGGAACGCTGGTTGAGACTCCCGAAGGCATGGAAGTGGACGGAGCCGAAATCAACGGCTGGGAAGAAGTGAAAGGTGATGATGTAAATGCCGATTTGTAAATAATTAGCAAACCGAACGCAGAAGCAAAGCTTGCTTTGATTTTGCTGAGGTGCAGCAATTATTGAAATGGAATTTAACTAATAAAATGACAGATATAATGAAGACAAGATTTTTTGCACTTGCAGCGCTCGCCCTCGCACTTGTAGCCTGCAACAACGACAACGAGAACCTGAACGGTGACCCCGTGGCCGCCCAGTTTACCGCCAACATCGCCCCCGCCACCCGCGCCAGCGGAACCACCTGGACTGGCGGCGACCGTATCGGCATCACCGACATCGGCAACGATTCCCAGTACGGCAACGTGCCTTTCATCCTGAAAAACGGGAAATTTGAGGCAGAAGGAAAGGTCATCTATATCGAAGATGCAAAGACCCATACTTTCCGCGCCTACTATCCGTACAACGCGGCGGGAGGCATCCTCACAGCCACGACCGATGCCACGGCGCAGCAGAACCAGCCTGCCATCGACTTCCTCTTTGCTTCAGGAGCCACGGGAGACAAAAACAACCCGGTAGTAAGCTTCACCGACAAAACCGCCAAAGGCGGTGAAGACAACTCCTTCCACCACCGCATGAGCCAGATAACCCTTACCTTCGAGGCGGGCGACGGCGTGAATTTCAGCGTGGTCAAGCCTGAACGTTACACGCTGGACGGATTGTTACTCACCGGTACGTTCAACACGGCCGACGGTATTGCCACCGCAGACAACGGACTACAGACCGGAGAACTGACCATGAATCTGGCAGACGGCAATCTCACGTCATCGATCATCCTCTTCCCGCAGACAGTTGCATCCCTGCCGTTGGTTGTGAATTACAAAGGTCAGGAATATCATGCCACACTCACCATGCCCGATGGCGCACTGCTGGCGGGCAACAACTATACCTATACCGTCAAGGTACGCAACAAAGTCCTTGAAGTCAGCGAAGCCACCATTGCAAAGTGGAACGATATAGACGGTGGAGATGTGGGTGCTGACCTGTAGGATTTTAATAATTAATCGATTAGAATGAAGAATTATGAGACATAGATTATTTATCCCCGCAGCCACCGCACTGCTGTTCGCCCTCGCCGCCTGCACGCAGGACGAACTTGCTGGCGATAACCGTCTGCCCGAAGGTGAATACCCCGTCGTCATCCGTGCCACCGGACTGTCCGTAGAAGCAACGCCGCTGGCAGCCCCTTCCACCCGTGCCGCTGTGGACGGCGACTGGCAGGGCGTCACTTCCGTGGCACTCAAGATGGGCGATGCGGTAAAGGAATACACCGTAACGGCTTCTACCGATTTCAAGAGTGCCACGCTCTCACGCGAGAACGACCCGCACTACTGGACCAGCCGCGACCCGATTACCGTATCGGCATGGTGGCCCTTCGACAATGCCGACATCACACAGATGCCTGCCGTGAAGGTGGCCGAAGACCAAAGCAAATTGGCTGACTTCCAGAACAGCGACTTCATCTCTGCTGAGAACCGGAAGGTGGAATTTAACAACCCGACTCTTGAATTTACCCACCGCACGGCACGCGTGACAATCGAACTGAAGCCCGGCACGGGATTCACGAGCGTCGCCGGTGCCACGGTGAGCCTCGTGAGCCTGTCCGCCGATAACGGCAACCCGACCGCCATCAAGACCTACAACGCAAGCGGCAACACCTACGAGGCACTGACCGCCCCGCAGACCGTTGCGGCAGGCAAGCCGTTCGTCAAGGTGGAACTCGGCGGCGGCACCTTCTACTTCCGTCCGCAGAACAACGTCGTATTAGAAGCGGGCAGCCGCTATAAATATACCGTTAAGGTGAACACCACCGGCCTGACGTTAGAGGGTTGCACCATCGGCAGCTGGGTTGACGGCGGCGGCGAGAGCGGCGCAGCCGAGGATTTGGGCTATTCTATACAGGACGACGGCAGCTACATGGTCTATAACGCAGACGGCCTACTGGCATGGAACAAAGCGGCACAAAAAGACGAATCGATAAATTGCACCCTCACCGCCGACATCGACCTGACGGGTAAGGAATGGACACAGGTAGGCACATGGCCACCAGGTTACTCCGGCATCTTTAATGGGCAGGGACACCGCATTACGGGATTAAACTTTTCAGCAGCGACTACTGAACTTTTTGGGTTATTAAATGAACGTGGTGTGATAAAGAACCTACAACTCATAGATGTGAATCTGTATGGCAGTAGTGGACATGCAGCTGGAATAGTGGAGGAAAATAATGGTCAAATCATTGCCTGCTCTGTGACGGGAAAAATTTCTGCATATGGTAGAACTAGTAGTATAGCCGATTTAAATTATGGCAGTATCACCGCTTGCTGGTTCAACGGCACATTGGAAGAGTATGAATCTGGAGCTATAGTGCGTCATAACTACGCTTATATAACTTCCTGTTATTGGGGAGGCAATGCCGGGCAAGGAGTATTCAGTAATCTTGGAGGAAAGGTAGATGCCACGAAGGTGGACGGCGCGACCGTGAAATGGCAAACAGCCGTCGACGGCATGAACACCGCCCTCACCAACAACGACTACCAGTGGGCACTCGGCACCGACGGTCTGCCCGTATTGCAAAAGAGACAATAACGAACCCTAAACATCACGCATCATGAAACGAACAACCATCCATATATCCGCAGCCATCGCCCTGCTGCTTGGCCTTGCCGCCTGCACGCAGGACGAAGCGGGCTTCCTGCCAGAAGGGGCGGAAGGCACACCCATCGTCTTCACCGCCACGGGGCTGAAACCCGCCGCGACAGCCATCGCCAGTACCCGTGCCCCCGTGGATGGGAACTGGGAAGGCGTGCAGAGCGTGGCAGTCCTGATGAACGGCATGGTGAAGACGTACAACGCGACGCCCTCCACCGCCAACCCCACCAGCACCACGCTGACCTCCACCGCCCCTCACCGCTGGACCAACCACAACGACATCACCGTCACAGCGTGGTGGCCCTACACCGAGGGCGAGACAACTCTGCCTGCTGTGAAGGTAAAAGCCAACCAAAGTGCCCAAAAAGACTTTGAGACCAGCGACCTCATCGTAGCCGACGGGCAGACGGTGACCTACGGCAGCCCCACGCTCCGCTTCACCCACCGCACGGCGCGGGTGACCATCGTTCTGACGGACTATACCGAGGAGTCGATGGGCGTGCAGCTGACGGGTCTCTCCACCGAAGGCGGCAACCCAGCCGAAATCATCCCGTATGACAAGGGCAGCAACACCTACACCGCCCTCGTAGCCCCGCAAAGTGTAGCAGCTGGCACGGCCTTCATTACCTGCACCTTCACTAACGGCAAGACCTTCGTTTATAAGATGAAGAATGCTACCGACTGGCAGGCGGGCGGTGAATATACCTACACCGTCTCCCTCGCTGCGGCAAAAGACCCGGGATATACCATAGAGGGCAACGGCAGCTACACCGTGACCTCCGCCGATGGTCTGATAAATGTAGCCGAATTAGTGAACGGAGGTAAGACCGACATTAACATTACCCTCGGCAAAAACATTGACCTGACGGGCAAAGGCTGGACGCCGATAGGCACGAACTACGAAAAGCGATACAAGGGTACCTTCGACGGCCGCGGCCATACCATCAAGGGGCTGACCGTTACGACAAATGACCAATTTGTGGGTCTGTTCGGCTATCTCGATAAAGCTGGTACGGTGAAGAACGTGGTGATGGAAGGCATACAGATAACAAGCAATCACGTGTTAATGTCAGGCAATACTGGCGGCGTGGTAGGATATAGCTGGGGCACCATTGAAAACTGCTCGGTGTCGGGC
>ERZ1504847.849-NODE-849-length-7090-cov-2.988344_pt1 | contig 7090 bp, 3 predicted proteins | sample MGYA00572102_ERZ1504847 | MGnify/ENA primary metagenome ERZ1504847 (study PRJEB39906, sample SAMEA3182089) | gut metagenome | biome: human; feature: gut; material: Stool; isolation source: human stools | place: Canada | collected 2013-02-04 ...
GAAGGGGTTGTAAGTCCTACTGTTGGAAAGGCTTTGACTTATGACGGATATAGTGAGGCGGGATCATCTATCAATTTTGGTTTTCCGCAAGGTGTGAAAGGTTCCCGTGTCAGCGTATATTCTTTGGTAGAATCAGGAAAAGTTTACTCTAAAGGAACTTATTACCTGGCTTGTCTGGTGAACTTTGCTAAAGTCGGTTCAAGTAATTTGGCGGATATCTTGGCTACCAGTGCCAGTTATGTTGGCGGAGGAAATCGTGGTCAAGTATATGTCAGACGTGAAGGAAATGATAAAATCAAATTTGCTGTAGGCTTGATGAAAGAACGTAACGAAGCTCCTATGGTATATGATTATAATACAACGCATCTGCTGATATTGAAAGTTGATTATGACAAGAATGAGGTTTCTTTATTCGTTGACCCTGAATTAAATCAGAATGAACCGAAAGCCGATGCTGTAGTGGCTGGGGAAGAAGGTGCATTGAAAGCTGGTCTGAAAGCTATTTCGTTTAGAAATCGCAGTGGCTTTAAAGGAAATATCGGTAATTTCCGCTTTGCCAGAGATTGGGCTGGTGTTATAGGGAAATAAGGTAGAACTCATTGTTGTATTGTATGAGAGAGGGGGAAAGCTGTTAAATACGGCTTTCTCTCTCTTTATTGTTTTATAATATCTTTGCGTCACATGAGGGCTGTTTCATTGGTTTGCTGTTATTCTATTCCGGTTTTATGATCTATATTCTCCTGCAACAGATTTGTTGTTTTTAAAGCTTATATAGGGGAGAAACAAGAATGTTGCAAATCTGATAATCAATATCTTAATATCATAAAAGTGCCTTGCTGAAAGTAAATTTGTAAAAACATTAGGTTGTTTATCTCTTTGGGGAGGAAGAAATTGCATTATCTTAATAAAGACTTATTATTAGGATATTAATGGACTGTTTGGCATACTTCCTTATGCTCAACTGTAATATATTGATTCTTATAGATAATTTTATTAATATTATCCGTACGTATGAAATCGTTCATTTATGCGGAAGAAGTAGTTATTTCATCTATGTGTTTAGATTAAAGTGTGCGTTTTTTTAGATCAGGATATAGATGTTAATTGGACATATACAAGTAAAAGTCCTCCAAGCTACCGCCGGAGGACTTTCACTACTAACCTTCAAACAAATTTATAAATAGTATTATGTCGCTTAATTATATCCTTTATTCTGTTCGTACAATCCTTCTTTTACTTTCATTTGTGAATCCGGTATCGGGTAGATGTATGAGTCTTTGGTGACCAGTTTGTATAATTCGTACGTTTCCGGCTTGGTGATAACTCCATTGGCATCGGAACCATTGCGCTTGAACATATCCTGCAATACACTTACATATCGGTTCTGACGTACCAAATCGTGCCAGCGGATTCCTTCAGATGCCAGTTCACGGCGGCGTTCAATATCTACAGAGTCTGCAAAATTCTCGATGGTAATATCATCATCCAAAGCATCCAGTCCGGCGCGTGTACGAATCTTATTCACCATTTCTTTCCCTTTGCCGGTAGGTCCTACAATTTCAGCATACATCAACATCACATCTTCCAGGCGGATTAGTGGATAATTGATGGGGAAATAGGTGCGGTCGGCAATCTGGTCATCGATGTCTTCGTAGCCTAAAAGTTTGCGTTTCATTTTGTGCTCGAAGAATTTTAGGAAGAAATCCCCTCCTGTATAAGGAGTTCCGTCTTCGTCGACAAATTCACTTGTATTGATAGTTCCTGCACAACGTTTGTCAATGAAAGCACCAGCTTCGTCGGTTTGCTTGAAGATACCGTCCAATTGGTTCTCACACCATATTCTGTTACCGGACATTTGTATCTTCGTATAAGAATCGTTGACAGCCGGTACAGAGTTGAATACCATTGGATTACCATAGTTCTTGGCCGTAATATATTGGATCTCGAAAATATGATATTTGTTGTCGTTGTCACTGATCCATATTTTAATCCATTCGTCGGCTGTGCTCGCCCAATATTTATTGTTGGCGAAAGAATAATCGATCACCTCGCTAAATAGTTCCTCGGCCAACGCCTTTTTAGATGCATCCTGTACGGGATATCCTGCCATTGTCAGATAAACGCGTCCTAATAAAGACTTTGCAGCCACTTGGGTAGCACGCCCGGCTGAAGCGCTGTTTCCCATATAATTCAGCGGAGTGTCTACCAGTTTCTTTACTGCGTCCTCCAAATCCGGGACGATTGCTGTCTCATATACCTCCACCGGTTCAGACTGTTTGATCGTCATCGCTTCATTCACAGATACCGGTTCCAATACGATAGGAATACGTCCGAAGTAGCGTACTAAGTCAAAATAAGCCAATGCTCTAAGGAATTTGGCCTCGCCGATAAACTGGTTTTTGATAGCTTCTGAAGAGAAAGTAACTCCGTCGGTTTTGCTAAGAAACATATTGGCACGGGCTATAATCTCGTACAGATTATTCCAGGCTCCGGAAAGGGTACTGATGGTAGAAATGTTGGGATTGAAAGTTCCTATATCGATATAGTCACGTTGTTTATCCGTCGTTTTATCCACCCACGCATTGTCTGAACGAACTTCCGACATAAGCCAGGAATAGTCCGAAATAGGAAGCAGGCCGTTGTAGATACCGATAATGGCTTGTTCCATTTCACTGGGAGTTGAATAGAAATAGTCCGTGGTACGTGTGTCGTTAGGCTCCACTTCCAGCCAACTTTCACAAGAGGACAGTGACAATGTCAGCGCTAATCCTCCACTTATAAGATATTTATATAGTTTCATAGTTTCTTTCTTTTTTTATTTAGAATGTAACATTCACTCCTAACGTAATGACTCTGGCTTGCGGATATGAACCGTAGTCATAGTCTCCCGTTGAACCGCCATTGTTAGCTTCAGGTGAGAAACCACCTTCATATTTATCCCACATCAGAAGATTTTCCCCTGTCAGATAAACACGGGCATTCTGTATGAACTTCTTTTTGAATGGAATACGGTATCCCAATGTTACGTTTTTGAGTTTTATGAAATCTGTACTGTATAACCATCGACTGTCATAGAACTGTCCCGTATTGGCGTTGTCGATACCCGGAGTTTTTCCGTCGCCCGGTTCTGCTTCCGATTTCCACATATTTTTCCAATGAGACAATACATTACTGTTGGCTCCCATACCCGGACGGTCCATAGCACGTCCCAGGACGCTGTAAATCTGGCCTCCTGTCTGTGCAGTAATCAGGAAAGATAAGTCGAAGTTTTTATACTTGAAGGTGTTTGTTATACCGAAAGTATAATCCGGATCGGGTTTACCCATCAAGGTGCGGTCGCTGTCATTGATAACTCCGTCGCCATTTGCGTCCCGGTAGCGTACGTCGCCCACTTTGCTGTTCTGCATCACAGGATATTTCTGTAAGTCAGCCTGTGTCTGATAGACTCCGACAGCATCGTACATATAAAAAGATCTCAATGGCTGGTTCACCATAAACACCTGTGTGGTGCTGTCGTATCCTGTAAATACAGTACTGTTGTCATCTCCCAGGCTAAGTACTTTGTTCTGATTGTAAGAAACGTTCAGAGAAGTGCTCCATTTCAGTCTGCCTGTCAGATTCTGCGTAGTTACTTCCAGTTCGAAACCTTTGTTGCGGATAGAACCGATGTTTCCCCATGCTTTGGTAAAGCCGAGCAATGCGGGAACAGTCACCTGATATAACAAGTCTTTGGTTGTTTTCACATAATAGTCGGCAGAAAGGAAGATACGGTTGTTGAATAATCCCATATCGAAAGCAACATTCCAGCTTTCAGTCTTTTCCCAGCCAAGATCAGGATTGGCGAGCGATGTCGGTGCAAAACCGTTGATAATACTTCCGGATGAATAATTGGCACTGCTTAGTTTGGCAAGCGCTGTATTTGTAGGAATGGAGTTGTTACCATTTGCTCCCCAGCTGGCACGCAGTTTTAATGAATTCATGACGAAATCTTTCGGCCAGAATTTCTCGTTTGAGATACGATAAGCACCGGAAACAGCCGGGAATATACCCCAACGGTTCGCTTTTCCGAAACGGGAAGAGCCATCACGGCGGATACTTGCCGTCAGCAGGTAGCGATCGTCATATTCGTATTGTAAACGTCCGAAGTAAGACATCAGGCGGGATGGAGTTGATAATGACGCTGTAGCAGCAGTGAGTACGACGTCGGCCATATCGATCACTTCCAGAGAGTTGTCCGGAAATTGAGTGGCTGATAATTTCATGGAGGAACCTCCGGAGCTTTCCATAGAATAACCGGCCATGGCACCGACAGTATGTCTGCCGAATGTCTTGTCGTAATGCAACACTCCCTGAAGGAGGAATTTGTTGCTACGTGACTCGGTACGACTTGCTGTGGTTCTATATCCTTCTACGTCTGTCCGGTACTTGGTGATAGTGCTCGGTACAAACGAACGGCTTTGGCTGCTGCTGAAGTTATATGAACCAGTCACTTCCGCTTTGATTCCATTCCAGATATCTGCTTTGACATAAGCGGAGGAGCTTAATTGCACCTTTTCTCCTTTGTTTTGTACATGTTCCATATAAGCAACAGGACTGATTTTGCTGGAACTGGTCCAACGATAGTAGCCGTAAGCCCCTGCACCGGTATAGATGCCATCTTCAGGTTCTGCAACCGGAGCCATGGTAAGTACGTTCGTTGCCTGACGGTCTTTACCATCTACACGTCCTCCTTCATTCCAACTGGCAGATGGTGCCAGATTGACTCCGACAGTAATCCGGTTGAGCACTTTCGATTCTACATTGGCACGGAAATTCAAGCGCTTATAATTACTTTCGATAGCGATACCCTCCTGATCTGTGTATCCCATTGATACACGATATTTAGTGTTACCGCGACCACTTGAAAGAGAGAGTTGATAATTCTGTATCGGAGCCAGACGGAAGAATTCATCCTGCCAGTCAATCAATTTCAGATTGCCGTAACCGGGTTCTGTCCAGCGGGGGTCATTCAGGAAATAATAACTTTCCTTTCCACCGATCATTGCCAGACGGGTGGCGTAATCATCTTCAATCGTTGCCCCTTTACTCCCGTATTGAGAAATATATCTGTTATTATTATATGCGGTACGGAATTCAATCCATTCTTCGGGCGACAGTACATCTACTTTTCTTTCCAATGACTGAATACCGAAAGAAGCCTGGAACTGTACTCTCACTTTTTCATCTGTACCAGCTTGTTTGGTGGTAATCAAGACAACCCCATTGGCACCGCGGGAACCATAGATAGCCGATGAGGAAGCATCTTTTAATACTTCAATAGACTGTATGTCTCCGGGGTTGAGGCTACCGAGGTCATCGACAGGAATACCGTCTACTACATATAAAGGAGTAGCATCTGCGTTGATAGAAGCAGCTCCACGTACACGAATCTGTAATTCGGAACCCGGTTCACCGGTGGTGCTACGAACTTCCACACCTGCCAGTTGCCCTTGCAGGGAAGAAGCGATATTGGTTGATGCCCGGTCTTCCAGCTTTTCGGCATTTACTTTGGCGATAGCTCCGGTCACATTTCCTTTCTTGGCACTACCGTAGCCGATTGCTACGACTTCATCCAGTGCGATAGCGGATTCCGACAGTTTGATTTGAAGCGTTTTATCGGTAATGGTTACTGTTTGAGTGTTATATCCGATAAAGGACACTTCCAGTAGTTTGGCACTTTTGGGAGCGGAGAGTACAAATTTACCGTCTAAATTAGTAATCGTTCCTTTGGCGGTTCCTTTCACAGTGACGTTTGCACCGATAATCGGTTCATCTTTCTCATCTACGACTACACCTGTCACCGTCCGGTTTTGTGCGAACGACAGGGCAGATTGTACTACGAACAGAGTCATTAAAAGGAGATATTGAATCTTCCTTCCCAGACTGCCATTTCCATGCAAAATGTTTTTCATCTTAATATCTCTAAGTGATTAAATTAGTAAATAACGGAAGATGCAGACATGGTTTGTTTTTCCATTTGTCTGACTTCCTCTGCAAAGGAAGTGTATTAGGAGAAATTACGCTCAAGTATTCGTACGGAAAAGATGTAATTTCATACTAATTGCTAAAAAACACATTTGGCATTTGTACGCCACCCCCTATGAACGTACAAATATAGCCTTTTCAACGGATTGCCTTTATCTGTTCGTACATCTGTTTGCCCAAATATTCGGCTGAATTTTGGTTGAAATGCAAACGGTCGCCCATCAATTCCGCATCCGACATGTCTATTAAATATGCGTTCTTATCTTCTTTGGCAAAACGTTTCATAGCGGCTTCCACTTCGCTGCCATACTGTTTGTTCTTCTTGGCTACCGTACCGAAAATAAAAGGTAGGTTAGAGTAATCCTTGCCTGTTTTTTCGCTTAGATGGTTGCGTACATAAGTGACTACTGCTTTTAGGTTTTCATAATATTTATCTCCATGTGCATGGTCACTTTCTCCCTGATGCCATAGGAACGCATCAATCTGATAACCGTTTTTCAACTTGGATAATGTATTGTCAATGCAGCCGTCTATGTCATTGATGAAGGACAGAAGTAAAGAACGTCCTTTCTCACTGGTTGCCGTATTATTTGCCAGCCATTCGGGATTTGCCGACCAATGAATTGATTTGTCCGAAGCATTGGAAGGCTCGATAGAAGTTCCGCCGATTGCCCATTTGATAACATAGAAAGGCTCTTGCCACAATTGCTCCAGCCAATAGTAAGTAATAGCATCGTATCCCCAGGTATTGGGTTTGGCTCTTCTTTTACTCTTAGGCCAGAAGGGGCGGAATTTTCCGTCTGTACGGTTCTGGGCAATTTTGCAATACTTGTAAGCTCCTGTCGTAAAAGCCGTATCTGTTGCCATTGTTTTGATGTAATCCGGCAAACGGTCGTTGGGTACACGTCCGTCGGTATTCGATTGTCCGGCGGTGATAATCACATGGGCAGGTTCGTTGTTGCCCGCCATACAGTTGCAGCTGAATGCAAGTATGAAAAAGATCAGTAAATTCTTCATGATAGAAATATGTTTTATGATTTTTAAACTATGGAGGTAATAAAAAGTC
>ERZ1504847.874-NODE-874-length-6974-cov-3.511057_pt1 | contig 6974 bp, 4 predicted proteins | sample MGYA00572102_ERZ1504847 | MGnify/ENA primary metagenome ERZ1504847 (study PRJEB39906, sample SAMEA3182089) | gut metagenome | biome: human; feature: gut; material: Stool; isolation source: human stools | place: Canada | collected 2013-02-04 ...
GAATGGGTACGGCAACACTTTGTTCACTTTCTTATTGCACACAAAGGATATCCGAACGCACTCCTTGCCAACGAAGTAATGGTAAAGCTGAACGGCACAACTAAAAGATGTGATACGGTGCTTTACCGGAGAGACCTTTCAGCACGAATGATCGTAGAATACAAAGCTCCGCACATCGAAATCACACAAGCGGTATTCGATCAGATAACCCGCTATAATATGGTGTTGAAAGTTGATTATCTGATAGTAAGTAATGGAATGCAGCATTATTGTTGCCGGATGGATTATGCACATCAGAGCTATACCTTTCTTCAGGATATTCCCGATTATAATGCCCTATAAAGATAGTGTCACTATAAGGTCAGGATACTTACACTATACCACACACATAGTGTAAGTATCCCAAGCACATAGTGACACCATCTTTGTCTTGCCTCCGGAGGCTCTGAAAACGATATTCTATTTTTACATATTCGTATCTTTTTTCACATCGTCATCTTTCTTCCTGCTAAACTTCTCTTGCAGTTTCTGCATCAATTCATAGAAATTAGGAATATAGACTGTCGCTAATAAAGTATTCATCGCCATACCGAAAACAACCGCAGTACCCAACGCTATACGACTCTGCGCACCAGCCCCGGTAGCAAACAGCAAAGGCATTACCCCCAATACAAAAGCAAAAGAAGTCATCAAAATCGGACGTAAGCGGACGTGTCCTGCTTCGTATGCAGCCTCACGAATTGAGTTTCCCTCAGCACGGAAATCACGGGCAAACTCTACAATCAGAATACCATTCTTTGCCGAAAGTGCAACAAGCAGGATAATACCAATCTGTGTATATACGCTGACCGGAGTTCCCATTATCATACATCCTATCATTGCTCCCAACAAGGCCACCGGCAAACCTATCACGGCAGCCACCGGACTGGTCCAGCTTTCATATTGCGCAGCCAAAACAAGGAATGCTACAATCAAGGCCATGACCAAAACAATGGTGGTCGTATTTCCCGCCTGCGTTTCCTGATAGGCAACCGACGTCCATTCATAGCCGAATTCATCTCCCAGCTGTTCTTTAAACAAAGTTTCCATTTCTTGAATAGCCTGTCCGGAACTGCTTCCGGGCGCTACATTACAAGTCAGGGCAGCTGTTGAATACATATTGTAACGATTGATCTGATCCTGCCCCAACTGCTCTTCCACTTTGGTGAAAGAAGAAAGGGGGACCATCTCTCCTGCCGAATTAGCCACACTGAGTTTTAAGACATCATCAATGACCCGTTGTGCCTGATCACGCGCTTCGATCTTTACCTGATAAATATGACCGAATTCAACAAAATCATTAACGTATGCCGCCCCCATATAATAGCTTAATGTAGAAAATACATCATTCAGAGCAATGCCCATAAATTGCACCTTATCACGATCGATATTCAGAAAATATTGAGGGACATTTGCCTGATACTGACTGGATACAGAAGCTAAGGCCGGTTTGGAATGAGAAGAAGCAAGCAATGCGTCAATAGCCTGCTGCATTTCTGTCGGTCCCAGATTCCTCCGGTCTTCCAATTGAAGTTGCAAGCCACCGGAAGCACCCAATCCTGGAATAGCCGGAGGAACCATAGCAAATGCTTGTCCTGCCTGTATCTCCATATACGCTTCGCCATTAAAACGGTCGACAACGGCAGCAGCCGTATGCTCCTTCCCTTTCCTTTCGTCCCAGTTTTTCAGGACAACAAAATAGGTTGCGGAGTTACTTTGCTCACCTCCGCCCATCACGGAGAAACCAGTGATTCCAATGTAATTCTCCACTTCCGGATAAGAATCCAAAATAGCATTGATTTTATCCCCGACAGCTTGTGTACGTTCCAAGCTGGCTGCCGGAGGAAGCTGAACAACTGCAATAAAATAACCATCATCTTCATCCGGAATAAATGTCGACGGCCAACGCATAAAGAGTATTACGGCAATCACTGTCAGAATAGCAAAAGATACAAAAGAGATAAGCGGACGTTGAAGCAACCATTTCACCGTACTATCGTAGACTCCCTGTGTCTTATCATACGCTTTATTAAATCCTTTGTATATAAAGAAGTTAGACGGTTTGCTCTTTTTGAGGAATAGAGCACAAAGAGCAGGCGTCAGTGTCAGTGAGTTAAAACCGCTTAATACAGTAGAAGCAGCAATTGTCAGTGCAAACTGCTTATACAACTGCCCCGAAATACCGCTGATCATCATCGTCGGAATAAACACGGCAAGCAAAACAAGCACCACTCCGACAATCGGCCCCGTAATTTCCCCCATAGCTTTTGTGACTGCTTCACGAGTTGAATATTGTCCGGTCTCCAGCAATCTTGAAGCATTCTCAACCACCACAATAGCATCATCCACTACAATGGCAACTGCCAGAATCAATCCGAACAGAGTCAGCGTATTGATCGAAAAACCAAATGCCGCCATAACTGCCAATGTACCGATCAGCGATACAGGAATTGTGATACAAGGAATAATAACCGCTCTCCAGTTCTGCAAAAACAGGAAAATAACCAGTACTACCAGCAGCGTTGTCTCAAAAAATGTCACCATTACTTCATCAATAGAAGCATGAATTACATCCGTTGTATCCAAAGTTACGTTATAGGCTACTCCTGTAGGAAAACTGGTCGCCAGTTCCTCCATCTTAGCCTTCACTCCTTTTGAAACGTCCAGCGAATTGGAGCCCGGCTGCTGATAGATAGCAATCGCTGCGGTAGGCATCCCCTTCAATCGTGATACTACACTATAAGAAGCAGACCCCAAATCTATTCGCGCAATATCTTTCAGGCGAAGCATTGCCCCATCCTGTTCCCGACGAATGATAATATTCCCGAATTGCTCCGGAGAAATAAGTCGCCCCTGTACATTAAGTGTATATTGAAAGGCATTTTTATTGTCCTGTCCGATCGGTTGACCGATATAGCCGGCGGACACTTCCATATTCTGAGACTGAATGGACTGATATACTTGTGCCGGAGAAATGTTCCGGATACGCATAGCTTCAGGATCCAGCCAGATACGCATGGAATAATCACCTGCTCCCATGACATTAACAGCTCCTACACCAGGCACACGTGATAACTGATCGACCAAATTCAATTTGGCATAGTTAGTCAGATAGAGACTGTTGTATACAGAGTCTTTCGAAGTCATTGTCAGGAACATGACAATGTTCGAAGACTGTTTCTGCACAGTCACCCCCTGTACCACTACCGGTTCCGGCAAGGATGATTGAGCAACACTTACCCTGTTCTGGACTTGTACAGTAGCCATATCGATATCTGTACCGACGGCAAATGTAATTGTCAGAGAATATGCTCCCGAAGAGGAAGAATTTGAAGACATATAGAGCATACCGTCCACCCCATTCACCTGCTGTTCGATGGGGAGTCCTACCGTTTGAGCTACAGTTTCAGCATTCGCACCGGGATAGACAGCCGATACCTGAACCGTCGGAGGTGTAATCTCCGGAAATTGCGCCACAGGCAATATATTAAGTGCGACCAAACCGGCTACCACAATGAGCAGGGCAAGTACGGTAGCAAAAATTGGTCGGTTAATGAAAAACTTAGAAAACATAATATATAAGTTTACGATTAATATTTATATAAGGACAAACAGTTACCTGCATCGTCTGAAGATAACCAACAAGCCGACCGCATCAGGGTATCGGCTTTATCTTCATTCCATCTCTGACCTTCATCAGAGCTTCTGTAACATATCGTTCCTGTGGTGAGAGTCCTCCCAACACCTGCCGTAAGGTATCATTAATCAGTTGTCCTATTTCAATATGCCGATAGTGTACTATGTCCGAATCATTGACGGCATACAGGAATTTACCGAGCTGATCGGTTCCGATGGAAGCCTCTTTCACAAGAATTGCATGATCGGCCTCTCCATAAGGTAAGGTAATGCTGACGTACAATCCACTCTTCAGTACTCCCTGCGGATTATCAAAATTGGCACGTACCATCAGAGTTCCTGTATTCAGGTCTACGTTCGGTGACAGATAATCCAGTGTTGCCGGATAGGATTCGGTACCTTCTTTCCCCAGCTGAACCATGATCTTTTTCGGAAGATCCTTCGTTGGCTGCTGATTGTTCATCGACATCTCCAGCCATTGATTATCAGCAACATTAAAATACGCATACATCTGATCGTCCTTATAAATAGTAGCCAGCGTAACCGGCTGCAAAGAACCACCGACATAACTGCCGATATCCACTGTCGACTTGCTGATTGTCCCGTCAAAAGGGGCACGAACATAACAATATCCTAAATTTGTACGCGCTGTACTCAAAGCAGCTTCCGCATTGCTGACAGCTGCTACTCCTTCTGTCACAGACGATTCCGACTGCAACACCTGTATCTGACTCACAGCATCACTTTTCACAGCCTCCTTCATACGGCTATAATTATTACGGGCATATTCCAATTGTGCCTGAGCAGTTTTCAGTTCAGCTTCCGCTTGTGCCACCTTATCATTATATAAGGTAGGTTCTATTACAAACAGCAACTGCCCTTTTTTTACCCGTCCGCCCGGTGCGTAAGAGACAGACTGTAATGTTCCGTTCACTCTGGACACAAGATTTACAGTTTTCTACGTTGTCAGATAGCCCGGATAATCTTTCGTCAAAGTGATGTCCTTCACTATAGGTTTCGCTACGCTAATTGCCAGAGTCGGCATTCCCTTCATTGCTCCGGCGTCTTTTTTCTCCTTGCAACCAGTCAATACCGACAACACAAGAAAAATATACATTAGTTTTTTCATATCCGTTAGGTTATATTTTATTTATAGATTCTTTTATTCTCTCCAACCGCCTCCCAGCGCTTTATAAAGACTTATCAGTTGCAGTAACGAGCTACCCTGCGCCTGTACCAGTTGATTCTCATAAGATAACAAAGACCGTTGTGCATCAAGCACATTCTGAAAAGGAGAAAGCCCTTGTTTATAAAGTTCCAGTGAAAGTTTCAGAGTTTCGACACCTTGATTACGCACTTCCCTCAAAGCTACAATCTGCTTGATCGAGTTCCGGTAGGAGTTCATGGCGTTATCCGTTTCCTGTACCGCAGTCAGAACTGTCTGATTAAATTGATTGATAGATTCATCCAACTGTGCCTTAGCCAGTCTTGTTGCATTCACTAATTGTCCTCCACTAAAAATAGTCCAACTCAATGACGGAGCAATCTCATAGGTCATACTTTTACTTTTCACCAGATCATTCAAATCACGGGCTGCATAGCCAAACGAACCTTTCAGAAAGATCTTCGGCAGCCAATCGGACTTGGAAGCGCCAAGTAATGCAGCTTGGGCATTCACACTTCTCTCCGCACTTCGTACATCCGGTCTTCTCAGTAATAAATCAACCGGCATACCTACTCCGATCGGTTCCATATAATCAGGTAATGTTCCAGTAGTTTCCAATACAGGACGTATTTCTTGCGGATACATACCCAGCAAAACAGCCAGTGTCGTAATATATTGATTGATACCTGCCTCTAATTGTGGTATAGAGGCTTTAGTACTGTATAAAACGGATTTGGCCTGTGCCACATCCAGCTTGGCAACAAGTCCGGTATTATACCGTACTTCCGTGATTTTCAAAACTTCTTCCTGAGAAGCTACATTCTTATTTACCACTTCAAGTTCCTGCTGCAATTCCCGCAGGTTAATATAAGCTGAGGCTACCTCTGATGCCAGAGAAACCATAACCGCCGCATATTCCTCTTTGCTGGCGGCAAAGTTTTCTTTCTGCGCCTTTACCCGTTTACGGATACTGCCGAAGACATCGATTTCCCAACTCATACTGAGTGCAGCATCGTAATAATGATCTGTAGACTGAGGTAAGGTACTGGTATTTCCACTGGTTTCCTGTCGGGTCCATCCAGCATTCAGTCCGATAGATGGAAAGAAATTTCCACGTTCTGCCCAAAGATTGGCACGTGCAGCAGCTATACGATTAATTGCCATCGCTACGGAATAATTGCGATCTACTGCCAAAGCAATCAAAGAGTCCAGTCTGGTGTCCTGAAAAGACTTCCACCAGTGGTCGTCCACTGGAAGAGTCTGTTGAAACACTTCTCCACTCTCTTCCCATTCTTTAGGAAGAGGAGTATTCAAATAGCGGTTCACTGTCTGTCCAACCGCAGTTACAGTTGAAAGAAACAAAAGGAGCGATACGCTCCACGCTCGTACATTCATATTCGGTTCAGGTTTTTATGAAATGAAAAGATAACAATTCAAGGTTAGGTTTGTTTAAAGGGGTAGTAAAGTTAGAAGAAATAAAAAAAGCCCCGCAATAATGCGAGGCTTTCGAATACATATTCAAATATGGTACCTTATTCAGCAGTTTTTCTTCTGATTGCTCTTTTGGTAGTAGTAGCCGGAGCTTCCTCTACTTTATGCTCAATTTGTACACCAGCCAATTCCGGGTCGATCATGATACGTCCGCAATATTCGCAAACGATCACTTTCTTACGGGAACGGATGTCCAACTGTCTCTGAGGCGGAATCTTGTTAAAGCAACCACCGCACGCGTCACGTTGTACATATACAACGCCCAATCCATTGCGGGAGTTCTTACGGATACGTTTGAATGACTGCAACAAACGCGGTTCAATCTTAGTTTCCAGATCTTTGGCTTTATCTCTTAGCTTCTCTTCTTCCTGTTTAGTTTCAGAGATAATTTCATCTAGTTCGCCCTTCTTCTGTTCGAGGTCTTTTTGTCTTTCGCTGAGTATTTGTTCATTCTTTACTACTTCAGCTTCTTTTTCTTCTCTGTCCGCACTGAATTCTTTGATTCTTTTTTCGCAAAGTTCGATTTCCAGGCTCTGGAATTCAATTTCCTTCGTCAAGAAATCATATTCACGGTTGTTGCGGACGTTGTCTTGTTGTGACTTATATTTTTCTACTGAAGCTTTTGCCGTTTCAATTTCTACTC
>ERZ1504847.926-NODE-926-length-6711-cov-3.176232_pt1 | contig 6711 bp, 7 predicted proteins | sample MGYA00572102_ERZ1504847 | MGnify/ENA primary metagenome ERZ1504847 (study PRJEB39906, sample SAMEA3182089) | gut metagenome | biome: human; feature: gut; material: Stool; isolation source: human stools | place: Canada | collected 2013-02-04 ...
GTAAATCAATAGACATATAAAAATATGATAAATGTAAGAAGATTGACAGTGATAGCATTTCTTGGAGCGGGTCTGCTGCCCGGTATATCCGCCCAGGAATCTTCTGTGCAGACAGCCGCCCAGAGCGAGATGAATCTCCCCGCCCAATGGGATTTACAGTCGTGCATCGACTATGCGTTGCAACAGAACATTACGATTCGCAAAAACCGGGTGAATGCGGAAAGTACACAGATCGATGTGAAGACAGCCAAAGCTGCCCTGTTCCCCAGTCTGTCGTTCTCAACGAGCCAGAACATGGTGAACCGTCCGTATCAGGAATCAAGCAGAACGATCAGCGGAAGCGAGGTGATCGAGACAACCAGCAAGACCAGTTACAATGGCAATTATGGTCTGAATGCTTCGTGGACCATTTATAATGGTAGCAAGCGACTGAACACCATCAAACAGGAGAAGCTGAACAATCAGGCAGCCAATCTGGATGTAGAAACGTCCGAGAATAGTATTCAGGAATCTATTGCTCAGATTTACATTCAGATTCTCTATGCAGCGGAGTCCGTCAAGGTTAATGAAAACACGCTGCAAGTTTCCATTGCGCAACGCGACCGCGGACAGGAACTTCTGAATGCCGGAAGCATTGCCAAAAGTGATCTGGCACAACTGGAAGCTCAAGTCAGCACCTGTCTCTTATACACAATTAGTAACAGCGCAAGCCACTCTGCAGGACTACAAATTACAACTGAAACAACTGCTCGAATTGGATGGGGAGAATGAAATGAATGTCTATCTCCCCGCCCTGTCCGACGAAAACGTACTGTTGCCATTGCCCACCAAGAAAGATGTGTATATGAGCGCGCTCACCCTCCGTCCGGAAATCGAGGCGAGCAAACTGAGCGTAGAGGCTTCGGAACTGGGTATCGATATCGCCAAAGCGGGATATCTCCCCACCATCAGTCTGAGTGCAGGTATCGGAACGAACCACACCAGCGGCAGTGACTTCACCTTCGGAGAACAGGTAAAAAACGGATGGAACAACTCCATCGGAGTTTCTGTCAGCGTTCCTATCTTCAATAACCGTCAGACCAAGAGTGCCGTGCAGAAAGCGAAGTTACAGCGCGAAACAAGTCTGCTGTCGCTGCTCGACGAACAGAAAACACTGTATAAGACCATCGAAGGACTTTGGCTGGATGCAAACAGTGCGCAGCAACGTTATGCGGCAGCGAACGAAAAGCTGAGAAGTACACAGATCAGCTACGACCTGATCAGCGAACAGTTCAATCTGGGCATGAAGAATACAGTAGAGTTGCTGACGGAAAAGAACAACTTGCTACAAGCACAGCAGGAGCAGCTTCAAGCCAAATACATGGCGATACTGAACACTCAGTTGCTGAAGTTCTACCAAGGAGACAAACTGGCATTATAAGCCTTCTTCCTTACTAAAAGCGGAATATAAATAAGTAAAACAGAATATAGAATGAAAACGAAAAAGATTATCCTGATCGCTGTGGCAGTTGCCGTAGTAGTGGGCGGAGGAATCTGGTTCTTTACAGGTTCTCCGGCAAAGCACAAGGTGATGTATGCCAGTGCGACTGTCAGTAAAGGCGATATCTCCAATTCGGTGACTGACACCGGAACAATCGAACCGGTGATAGAAGTAGAAGTCGGTACGCAGGTATCCGGTATCATCGACAAAATTTATGTAGATTACAACTCGGTAGTAACCAAAGGACAGCTGATTGCCGAGATGGACCGTGTCACTTTACAGAGTGAACTGGCATCCCAGCAGGCAACTTACGATGGTGCCAAAGCCGAATTTGAATATCAGAAGAAGAACTACGAACGTAGCAAGGGATTGCACGATAAGTCATTGATCAGCGATACCGACTACGAGCAGGCTCTCTATAATTATCAGAAGGCCAAGAGCGCTTTCGACAGCAGCAAGGCATCTCTGGCAAAAGCAGAACGTAACCTGTCATATGCTACGATTACTTCTCCGATAGACGGAGTTGTCATCAGCCGCGATGTAGAAGCCGGACAGACCGTAGCTTCCGGATTCGAAACTCCTACCCTCTTCACCATTGCGGCCGACCTGACACAGATGCAGGTAGTAGCAGACGTGGATGAAGCAGATATAGGCGGTATTGAAGAAGGACAGCGCGCCAGCTTTACTGTCGATGCTTATCCGAATGATGTGTTTGACGGAGTCGTGACACAGATTCGTCTGGGAGATGCAAGCAGTAGCAGCAGCGCCAGTTCAAGTACCAGCACGGTAGTCACTTATGAAGTAGTGATCTCTGCTCCGAATCCGGACTTGAAGCTGAAACCGCGTCTGACAGCCAATGTGACTATCTTTATCCTTGATAAGAAAGATGTATTGTCTGTCCCCAACAGAGCTTTGCGTTTCACCCCCGAAGCACCGTTGATCGGTAAGAATGATATCGTGAAAGATTGCGAAGGCGAACATAAGGTATGGACGCGCGAAGGAACCACCTTTACGGCTCATCCGGTAGAAATCGGAATCAGTAACGGTATTTCCACAGAGATCATCAGTGGTGTTGCCGAAGGAACCAAGGTCATCACGGAAGCCACTATCGGTGCTATGCCGGGCGAGAGTATGGATGGAGAACCGGGTCAGGGAAACGGAGAAAGAAGCCCGTTCATGCCAGGACCTCCGGGAAACAACAAAAAGAAAAGCAACAAGTAGCCAAGTATGAAAAAAGTAATTGAACTTCAAAATATCAAACGAGACTTTCAGGTGGGAGAAGAAACCGTCCATGCGTTACGGGGCGTTTCGTTCACCATCAACGAAGGTGAGTTTGTGACCATTATGGGTACTTCCGGTTCGGGAAAGTCCACACTGCTCAACACGTTGGGCTGTCTGGACACTCCTACCAGCGGGGAGTATCTGCTCGATGACATCTCCGTGCGTACCATGAGCAAGCCTCAGCGTGCCGTACTGAGAAACCGGAAAATCGGCTTCGTCTTCCAAAGCTACAACTTGCTGCCCAAGACGACGGCTGTGGAAAACGTAGAGTTACCGCTGATGTACAATTCGTCAGTGAGTGCTTCTGAACGTCGCCGGCGTGCCATCGAAGCGTTGCAGGCAGTAGGCCTGGGCGACCGGTTGGAGCATAAGTCCAACCAGATGTCCGGAGGACAGATGCAGCGCGTAGCCATCGCCCGTGCACTGGTAAACAACCCTGCGGTCATCCTTGCCGACGAAGCAACCGGAAATCTCGACACACGTACGTCTTTTGATATACTTGTCCTGTTCCAAAAGCTTCATGCGGAAGGACGTACCATTATATTCGTAACGCACAATCCCGAAATCGCGCAATACAGCAGCCGGAATATCCGCCTGCGCGACGGTCATGTCATTGAAGATACAGTCAACACGCATGTCCTGTCCGCCGCCGAAGCACTAGCCGCATTGCCCAAAAGCGATGAGGATTGAAGATAAGTAATAGGTAATAAGTATTAGGTATCAGGTATTAAGTATTAGGTATCAAATATTAAGTATTAAGTAATAAGTAATAGTAGTTTATGAATGGAACTAACTTATTTAAAATAGCTCTCCGGGCATTGGCGAACAACAAGCTGCGTGCTTTCCTCACCATGCTTGGTATCATCATCGGTGTCGCTTCCGTCATCACGATGCTCGCTATCGGTCAGGGATCGAAGCGAAGCATCCAGCAACAGATATCGGAGATGGGATCGAACATGATCATGATCCATCCGGGAGCCGACAGACGGGGGGGGGTCCGGCAAGACCCATCGGCTATGCAGACGTTGAAGCTGACCGACTATGAGGCCTTGCGCGATGAGACCAATTTCCTGTCCGCCATCAGTCCTAATGTGTCTTCGTCGGGACAGCTTATCGCGGGTAACAACAACTACCCGTCATCCGTCAGCGGTGTTGGGCTGGAGTATCTCGACATCCGTCAGCTGAGTGTAGAAAGTGGAGATATGTTTACGGAAGCCGACATACAAAGTTCGGCTAAGGTCTGCGTGATCGGTAAAACGATTGTAGACAACCTCTTTCCGGACGGAAGCGATCCGATAGGGAAAATCATCCGCTTCAACAAGATACCGTTCCGGGTGGTCGGTGTGCTCAAAGCCAAAGGGTACAACTCTATGGGACAGGATCAGGACAATATCGTACTGGCTCCTTACACCACCGTCATGAAACGATTGCTTGCCGTCACCTATCTTCAGGGTGTCTTTGCTTCTGCCCTATCGGAAGACATGACCGAGTATGCTACCGATGAAATCACGGAAATCCTGCGGCGCAACCATAAGTTGAAAGCTTCGGACGAAGACGATTTCACCATCCGTACCCAACAGGAGTTGAGTACGATGCTAAACTCTACCACCGATCTGATGACCACCCTGCTCGCCTGTATTGCCGGAATATCTCTGGTAGTGGGCGGTATCGGTATCATGAATATTATGTACGTGTCCGTCACCGAACGTACCCGTGAAATCGGTCTGCGTATGTCCGTCGGCGCACGTGGCGTTGATATTCTGAGCCAGTTCCTCATCGAGGCTATCATGATCAGTATTACGGGAGGTCTTATCGGAGTCATCATAGGCTGCGGAGCCAGCTGGATCGTGAAGAGCGTGGCACACTGGCCTATCTTCATCCAACCTTGGAGTGTCTTCCTTTCTTTCGCTGTCTGCACCGTCACCGGAGTCTTCTTCGGATGGTATCCTGCAAAGAAAGCAGCAGATTTAGACCCGATAGAGGCAATCAGATACGAATAAAAAACTATCTTTGTCTTTATGAAACAAAGCCTAACATCCGCACGTCGTCCCCTGGAAGCACTGATACACATTATCGGCTGGGGGATTATGTTCGGTTTTCCGTTCTTCTTTGTAGAGCGCGAAAACGGAAACATCAACTGGATGGCATACTTACGCCATTCTGCCGTACCGTTGTCTTTCATGATCGCGTTCTACGTCAACTACTTCCTGCTGGTTCCCCGATATCTTTTTCAGAGCCAGACCAAGAGATATATTACTTACAATATTCTCCTGTTATGTGTCATCGGTCTGATGCTGCACCTTTGGCGGAGTCTGACATTCGATCCTTCCTTTGTTCCCAAGCCTCACCGGTCGGGTGGTCCTCCGGGATGGCTGTTCTTTGTCAGAGATATGCTGAGTCTCGTCTTCACCATCGGACTGAGTGCCGCCATACGTATGAGTGCCCGATGGACACAAGCGGAAGCTGCCCGTAAGGAAGCGGAACGGAACCGTTCGGAAGCGGAACTGAAGAATCTGCGCAATCAACTGAACCCACATTTTCTGCTCAATACGCTGAACAATATCTATGCCTTAATTGCTTTTGATACAGACAAGGCGCAACAAGCTGTGCAGGAACTAAGCAAGCTCCTACGCTATGTGTTGTATGATAATCAGCAGACCTACGTCCCGCTAGGCAAAGAGACTGACTTTATCCGCAACTATATCGAACTGATGCGCATCCGCCTGTCTTCCAATGTACAGATGACTACGCAGATTGATATACTGCCGGACAGTCGGACTCTTATCGCACCGCTTATCTTTATCTCGCTAATTGAGAATGCCTTCAAGCACGGTATATCGCCTACGGAACGGAGTTTTATCCATATCCATCTTGCGGAAAATGAGACGGAAGTGATCTGCGAGATAAGCAACAGCAACCACCCGAAGAACATAATGGACAAGAGTGGTTCGGGGATAGGACTGGAACAGGTGAACCGACGACTGGAGATTCTTTATCCAGGCCAGTATACCTGGCAGAAAGGAATTTCGGAAGACGGCAAAGAGTACAGATCCAGGCTGAGCATCCGTGTGAGAGAGAGTATTAATAAGTAATAAGTATTAAGTAATAGGTAATAATTGAGAGTATATTCGGTTTAGGTAATTAAATAAAATATAGAGAATTATGATATTACGTTGTGCCATTGTAGATGATGAGCCATTGGCTCTGGGCCTACTGGAAAGTTATGTGAATAAGACTCCGTTTCTGCAACTTACAGGAAAATATTCCAGTGCAGTTCAGGCAATGAAGGAGTTGCCGGGCGAAGAAGTCGATCTTCTTTTCCTTGACATTCAGATGCCGGAACTTAACGGACTGGAGTTCTCACAAATGGTAGATTCCCGTACGCGTATCGTTTTTACCACCGCATTCGGTCAATACGCTATCGACGGTTATCGTGTCAATGCACTCGATTATCTGCTGAAACCGATCTCGTATGTCGATTTCCTGCAAGCAGCCAATAAAGCCCTGCAATGGTTCGAGCTGGTGCAGAAGCCGGAAGAGATAGACAGCATCTTTGTAAAAAGCGACTATAAGCTGGTACAGGTAGAACTGAAAAAGATCATGTACATCGAAGGACTGAAAGATTACATCAAAATATATACGGAAGATGATGCCAAACCCATCTTGTCACTCATGAGCATGAAAGCCATGGAAGAGCTTTTGCCTTCCAGCCGGTTCATACGTGTACACCGTTCATTCATCGTCCAAAAGGACAAAATACGGGTGATCGACCGTGGACGTATCGTCTTTGACAAAACGTATATCCCCATTAGTGATAGTTACAAGCAGGTTTTTCAGGCATTTTTGGATGAAAGAAGCTGATGATTGTCTAATTTATCGGCAAAAAAGTGAATTTTGTCGATTATAGTTTGTCAGAAATCGGTTTTATATGTAACTTTGCAACGAACAGA
>ERZ1504847.1001-NODE-1001-length-6323-cov-3.019304_pt1 | contig 6323 bp, 4 predicted proteins | sample MGYA00572102_ERZ1504847 | MGnify/ENA primary metagenome ERZ1504847 (study PRJEB39906, sample SAMEA3182089) | gut metagenome | biome: human; feature: gut; material: Stool; isolation source: human stools | place: Canada | collected 2013-02-04 ...
ACCGGCATCTATTTATACACAATAAGTATCATGAGAAAGAAACTATTATTTATCATCTTCTGCCTGTCCGCTCTCACGGGATTCGCACAGACAGCAAACACTCACTCGCAAACGGATGATCTGAAAGGAAAACGTATCGGAGTCATTGGTGACAGTTATGTGAAGAACCACAAAGAACCTGTTGAAAATACCTGGCACTATGCGTTTGCTCAAAAACATGGCATGGAATACTTCAATTATGGTAGGAATGGGAATAGTATTGCTTATTCCAGCCCGCGCTGGGGCGAGGCCATGTACATAAGATATAAAGAGATGACAGACAGCCTCGACTATGTTATCGTAATCGGAGGACACAACGATGCTTTCAAGCTTGATTCCATCGGAGGAATAGATAATTTCAAAGCTAAGCTGGAAATACTCTGTAAAGGCCTCGTAGAGAAATATTCCACAGCCAAAATCTTTTTCTTTACCCGATGGAACTGTAAAAACTTTAAGGAAAGTGACTCCGAGAAAGTGGTAGACGCCATGGTTGAAGTCTGCGGTAATTACAGCATTCCCATCTTTGATTGCGCCAGGAAGGGAGGTATCTATGCCGACAATGACACTTTCAGAAGAATATATTTTCAGGGAGAGAAGGACACGGCACATCTGAATGCAAAAGGTCATGTCCGCTTCCTGAAAGTAGCGGAGAACTTTATATTACAGTATTGAAGCCACTGTGGGCTCTTTGACCGGAACACCTAGCTGTTTCCTTTTTTCATCTTTATCGTAAGTAGCAGTTCAAAATTGGTTTGATACATATAACTCGTTTTCGCATCATGTTTTGTTATTTGAAGATACTCAGTGGAGCCATCCAGTAAGTGTAAAATCAAGATCATGTCAAGTAAACAAGAAAAGGGTTGCCTCATCTGCCTACAGAGGACAACCCTTTACAAATCAACAAAACTATATTATCCTATACCCTAAATTAATACCCCGGATTCTGCATATCCTTCTTTTCTTGATCTGTCAGTGGTTCACCATTGTCATTAGTCAAGCCATCAAGGAACGACTGAGGAATAGGACGCAGGTTATGATGTTCTTGAATATAGAGTGTTTCAGGATTGAAAAGTTTGGCACGCTTATAAAGAGTCTTCGTGCGGCTCAGTTCATCCCAGCGATTCCACTCACCCAATAATTCACGAGTACGTTCGTTCAGAATAAAATTAACCTTACCTTCTAGTGTATTAACACTCAGTCCCATTCCGTTCAGTACAGCTTGGTCTTCTGCAGGCAGGTTGTTCCAACTGGAGATTTGAAGGCTAGATGCATTCCACGATTCACTTTCTACCGGACGTTCCACACCCGTAGAAAGTACATAAGAATTCTTCTGGATAAACGAATATTCAAATGCCTGCTGATTCGTCAACTTAGCGCCATTGGCATCTTTGTTACCTTTTGCACAATTGCCTGAAGCTGTTGAGTTACTCTTGAAAGCAATAGTACCATCTACATAATATTCACGGTCTTCACCGGCTTTCCATTCAGCACGTTTGCGCAGCAAGTTAATAGTAGCCAATGCGCCTGCATCATCACCATTACGTACTTGACATTCAGCTTTCACAAGGTAGGTCTCACCAACACGAGCCATCGTTACATCGCGGTGTGCATCCCCCTTTTCACCGGTACGGCTACCATCGGCTGTTTTGTTAATACCACAGAACATATTAGAACGATTGGCTGCCGATGTACCGTAAGTATTCATCACATATTGACCTTCAGCATAAACCGGGGCTACATTGGGTACCCATTTACCCGTTTCAGGATTGACAAATGTATGCTTAATAGCCGCACGACCAAACTCATCCTTACGAAAGCGTGTGTCATCCTTCTTATTCAACAAGAAGAGAACTCCTTGATCGCCAAATGTGGGCGCATTTTCAGCTTTAACATAATCGGGCGTTGCTACGTTATTGCAAATACCATAAACCGTTTTAAAGGTTTTCCACATACGAGAATCATTCACATTATCAAACACAGCATAAGTATATTCTGTAGGACGGCAACGCTGGAACTCCATGTCGCCGATATACTGACCACGGGGAACATAGCCACCTGAATAAGTGTTGTACTGCGAAGAGAAATAATTATAGGTACGATTTCCGTAACGGCCAACAGTAGTCGAAGCATCGTTATGCAAAGCCGACATCAAGATTTCTTTCGACTTTTCAATATTACAGTCCACCCCTGTCCAGTTGGAATACAAATTATTATAATCTTTTTCCAAGCCACGCGCATCAATGACTTCATCACAGAGCCGGATGGCACGGTCAAGATCGGTCTTTGCAGGATAATTACTCTTCCAAGTGCAACGCTCGCTTTGGCGATAGAGTAGAGCTTTAGCCAAGAAATGGGCAGCCGTATATTTAGTCCACGTACCAGCACCACGCCAATCGTCTGTACGAAGCAAATCATACGCTTTCTGCAAGTCGTCAATGACTTGATTCAGTACATCTTCACCACTAGACAGCTTGAAGTTACGTGGAACGCCTGCACTTACATCAATAGGTTCCAGTTGTAATGGGCAACGCTCGTATTGGCAGAACAGACGATAATAGTTGTATCCACGCAAGAAATAAGCTTCCCCCAAGGCTGAATTGCGATCCTGTTCACTGGCTATGAGAGGAGCTTTTTGCAACAGTAGATTACACGTTGCAATACCAAAATACGACGCGACGATCCTGCCGGATTCATTTCAGCCGTATTATAGTCCATCCATCCAAGCGAAGTTTCGTCTGATCCCATTGAAAATTCATCACAACCATAAAGTGTAATGGCATAAGCCCATTCGTATCCAAAGTGCCAACGCAGGTTACCATAAAGACCGGCAGCCATGGCCAATGCGCCCGCACCAGTTTCAAGCAAAGCATCCGTAGTAGTATGGTTTGCATTTTCTTTCAGGAAGTCATCGCCGCATGAGGTCGTACCAAACATTATTGAAGCGGCAAGAATACCCGATAATATTTTATTAGTATTTTTCATATTCGTTTTTTTGTTTAATGATTAATGATTAGAAACCTACATTCAAGCCAAACGTAACACCACGATTGTAATAAGACGTACCGAGATCGAGGTCAATGTAATCAATAGATGAATAGATGTCACCCAGATTACGTCCTTGTACATATACTTTCAATGAATTGATACCTATCTTTTTACAAATGTTTTGCGGGATGTTGTACCCCAAAGAAATATTACGCAGTTTCAGGAAGGAAGCATCCTTATAGCCCAACAGACCGGCATAAGAGTCACCCGAACCGTAGATAGGCATCTGCCATTCGGCATTCGGATTATCCGGTGTCCAATAGTCTATTTCACGCTGCTGGAACTGGCCGGCCTGTGCCTCGCCTCCTGTCGAAATCATGTAACCGAAACGACCGTACAACTCAATTCCCAATTCAACACCTTTCCAAGTAAAATAGTTGCTCCAGCCCAACGTCCAGCGTGGGGTCTTATTACCCAAAATTATCTTATCATCGTTGGCATCAAGCTGGTAGTCTCCATTCTGATCTACCGGCTTCACCATGCCGACCTTGAATTTGCTTCCCTTCTCATTCCACTTAGCCATTTCCGCAGCATCTGATTCTTTCCAGATACCATCGGCAGCATAATCATAAAAGACTCCTATAGATTGACCAATGAACCATGTGTTGTCAATCATATCATTCTTGCCATTAGCCAGTTCAACAATCTCTTCTTTCTGATAAGCTGCATTGAGAGATGATACCCATTCAAAATCCTCAGTACGGATGGGAGTTACACTCAACGAAATGTCCACACCGAAGTTCTTTGTCTGCCCGATATTCTGCATTGTAGAAGGATACCCTGTCAGGGTCGGAATATTTACGGACATCAACAAATCTTTCGTCTTGGAGTGATAAACGTCTATCGTACCATTAATACGGTTACTTAAGAATCCGAAATCAATACCATAGTTCCACTGTGTAGTTTTCTCCCACGACAGGTCTCTATTAGCCATCGAATTGGCTTTCTTACTCATATCTACATAGTAAGGCTCATTAGTCACAAAAATCATTTGGTTACCCGTCGAAAATGGCATCCAACCTGTAAAGATTCCACCCAATGTACCATAAGGGCTGACGGAAGAGTTACCCGTTGTACCTACACCAATACGCAGTTTCAAATTGTCAATCCAAGTAATGTCTTGCATAAACTCTTCCTGGTTAATGCGCCAACCAAGGGCGGCTGACGGGAAAAAATCCCATTTATTGCCTGCCGCCAGTACTGACGAACCGTCGTAACGTCCTGATACAGTCAAAAGATAGCGATCATTGAACGAATAGTTTATACGAGCCATGTAGGATGCCATCTGGCTTTCGGTCAAACCGGTACCCATGCCTGCTTTGTAACGGGATTGTGTAACATCAACAATCCCCATGTTATTCCATAGCATTTCGGGAACAAGGATATCAGATGCACTCATTGAACCGCTTTCATGGTTATTCTTTGAAGCTGTCTGCAACAATGTCACGCCGATGTTGTGCTTGCCAAACTGGCGGTTATAGAGAATCATATTGTCCAGCGTCCAGGAAAAATAACGGTTAGACCCCCAACTGGCATAATTCGTTGAACCGGCAAGGGATGCCGATGAACTGTCGCGGAAGATACCATTGCGATTGTAACGAAAATCAGGACCAAAAGCAAACTTATAGCTCAAACCTTCCAACGGTTTCCACATCTTGCCGAAATCCAATTGTGCGTAGAAACTAGCCAATGCACGATAATTTTCACGATCATCGTTCACCTTCTTCCATTCATCCACTACCGTATAAGTACGTGATTCGGTATGCGGCGTAGCAATCACATTTCCTTCATCATCGTATGGTACAGCATAACGAGGAATGGATTTGGCCAGTCCGTAAATATCACCGGGGCCATTATTCGTACCGGCCATACGATCCACACCATACTGTTGGTCTGCAAACGACATATTAATCGATGCTCCTATTTTAATCCAAGGTTTCGGTGTAATATCTACAGTTGCAGCCAGATTAAAACGCTCATATTCCTGTCCTTTCTGCGTACCTTTGTTATTTAAATAGCCGAAAGAGAAAGATCCTTGCAGATTCTCACTACCACCAGTGGCGCTCAATGTATGTTCATGGGTGATACCTGTACGCGTTACGATGCCTGTCCAGTCGGTATTGCTTACTTTGGAACCATCCCAAGAGTTACCTTCCCAGCCTTTGTTTACATTTTTCAAAGCATAGGTGTCACCCGCAAAGATTTTTTGGTCGTTCTCATAAGTAGGCGCATTACCAGGAGCGTAAACCTCCGGGTTATTGTTGTAGTACGCCCAGCGCTTCCAAGTAATGTAATCACTGGCACTCATCACAGGCGACTTATCTTCTATAGTTTCCATAGTGACCGTTCCAGAGTAATTTAAGGCAAATTGTCCCACTTTACCGCGTTTAGTAGTGACAAGCACAACACCATTGGCACCACGCGAACCATAAATAGCCGTAGAAGAAGCATCCTTCAAAATGTCAATCGACTCAATGTCACGCGGATTTAGTGTCTCGATCCCCCCTGCACTCAAAGGAACACCGTCCACGACATAAAGCGGAGTATTACTGGCATTCAATGAACGATTACCACGGATACGAATAGAACCTACAGAACCCGGACGCTGACTGGAAGTAATATCCACACCTGCCGCCTTGCCTTGTAATGCCTCAAAAGCATTGCTTACGGGCTTTGCATTCAGTTCCTTACTCCCTACGCGTGTCAAAGCACCCGTCACGTCACTCTTCTTCTGAACGCCGTAACCTACTACCACTACTTCATCCAACATTGCATTATCTTCCTGCAATGTCACCTGGAAATTTGTTTTTCCTGCAACAGAAATTTCCTGGTCTTTATAACCTATAAAAGAAATAGAAATCGTACCATTATTAGGTACATTGGAAAGAGTAAATCGACCATCCAAGTCAGTAATCACACCATTAGTAGTGCCTTTAACCAGAACATTGGCACCAATAACCGGTTCACCGGTTTGATCAATTACAGTACCCGAAACGGTTTTGCTTTGTGCGGCGGCTCCTATAGCCAATACCGAGAACAAAGCCACGAGAAACAGCCGCTGGAGTTTACCCAGACGACTCAACAGACTTAAATTCTTGCTGTTTTTCATACTTTAATTATTAAGTTAAACAAAAGTTAGTTTTCTATTCTCTCAGGAGAATTAAGGTCTCCCACCTGTGAAAAAGTGTTGCAAATATATATGCAAAGTACAAAAAAGGGAATGTAGGATTGTGTCAAAG